>LFIK01000084.1_pt1 | contig 56959 bp, 43 predicted proteins | sample 643401 | NCBI WGS metagenome assembly LFIK01 (sample SAMN03777447, study PRJNA286221) | soda lake metagenome | biome: soda lake; feature: Kulunda steppe; material: water; isolation source: sample T5-Br brine of Lake Tanatar-5 | place: Russia: Kulunda steppe | collected 2010-07
AAAGGCGGCAAAGGATTTTACATCGCGGCAGGCCTCTCCTTCAGTTTTATCTACCTGGCTACAATGAAAGTGATTGAACCATTTGGCGCGGCCGGTGTACTAACACCGGAATTCGCGGCATTTTTCCCCCACCTTTTATTCTTTGTTATAGGTTTACTGGCCCTTATTCTCGCTAAAAAGTAGCTTTGAATTACGCTTCAGGTTTTGGCCCCCTGTAATTAAACGGTACGTCAAACTTATCTTTAGAGGCCGTTGAAATCTGGCCGTTTTCCGCTTCATATTTTCGAATATTTTCATTCAGTGCATTGGCCAGTCTTTTGGCGTGATCAGGAGTCATGATGATCCGCTTAACAACTTTAGCTTTGGGTACCGCCGGCATCATTGATATGAAATCGAAAACAAATTCTGACGGGGAGTGAGTGATCATTACAAGGTTGGAGTAGGTCCCCGGGGCCTCGTCCTCTTTAAGTTCAATTTCTATTGATTTACCTTTTTGCTGTCTTTTCTTTTGGTCCATAGTGGAGATATTTCACTGATTCTTGGTTAACTCTAAATATTCATGATGAAGATGAACACATATTGTGAAAAAGTCCAAATATGATTTATATCAACTGGTATTGTTAAACAGCGATCAATCCTGAATAGCTTTTTTTAACTGCTCCTTATCTATTGCTGAATGCGACGCGTGCCAGTATACTTTTCCGTTTTTCATAACCAGTACCTGGGGAGATTCATGATCAACACCGGTTTTAGCTGCTATGCTTCCAGAAACTTGCCTGTTTTTGATCACATCAACAAAATGAAAGCCGATCTCTTCGCTGCACTCTTCCATCACCTCTTCCACTTTGATTTTGCTAAAAATACAAACTGCACAATTGTAACTGTGCTTATAGATAACCTGAGTACCGGAATCCGGATTTAACAGTTCATCCAAATTTTCATCCGTTTCAGGCAGGTTCCATTTTTCCGAAAGCTGAGGACGACCGCCCATCATTCCGCGCAAACCACTCAAAAAACTCATATATCAATCACCTAAACAGATTCCTATTTCTCGTGCCGTCTGTATAGTATCTCCATCCAGCGGTACAAGTTTTATTCTATCAGCTACATCAGAGAGAGGAATTCTTCGAATCTCGTTCTGCTGCATTACAATCATTTTATTAAACTCTTTCTGCTCCAGCGCCCGGATGGCGGCGGCTCCAAACCGGAGCGACATCAGTCTGTCGCTTGTGGATGGTGAACCGCCTCTTTGAAGATGGCCCAGTACAAGAGATCTAGCCTCCTTACCCGTCTTTTCGGATAGTACTTTCTCCAGATACTCCCCCACACCACCAAGCTGTTCGGACTGCCCAATAACCTTGCCTTTCACAAAGTGATCTCCACCCACTTCTTTTGATCCCTCTGCGACGACAACTATTGAGTAGGTTTCACCTTTCTCCTCTTTTTCCAGGATTTTATTAGCGATAGAGTCAATAGAAAACTCAATTTCAGGAATCAAAATCACATCTGCGGATGCTGATAACCCTGAGTGAAGGGCTATCCATCCGGCATACCGCCCCATCACTTCAACAACCATTATTCTGCGATGAGATTCTGCCGTTGTGGTAATTTTATCAATTGCTTCAGTGGCTGTGCTCACCGCAGTATCGAATCCCAGGGTTATCTCACAGCCCCAGATATCATTATCTATCGTTTTTGGAACACCGACTACCGGCACTCCCTTTTGGGAAAGTCTGTTTGCAATCCGCATGGAACCATCCCCGCCAATGGCAACGAGTGCATCGATATTGTGTGATTTGAATACTTCAACTGCCTCATCCGAACGATCCTCAAGATCCCATGATCCATCCTCTTTTTGATAGGGCATTTCAAATGGATTTCCGCGATTGGCTGTACCCAAAATGGTACCTCCCTGCATGGTAATACCGCGTACCCTGTCTCTTGTGAGCGGGATGAATGGTTCAGACGTGTAGAGCGATCCATATCCGTTCCGGATCCCGAATACTTCCCAGCCGCGCCGTAGTGCAGAAAGCGTGGCGGCGCGGATGGCAGCATTCAGCCCGGGCGCATCACCACCTCCGGTGTTGATCGCAATCTTCATACGCTTTCAGGGGTATCTAAGGTGAACCCTTCCAGCGCAATCGCTTCATTAAGTCGTTCCATCCCCAGTCCTTCTCTTAGCAGAACCGGCTGATCGCCCGTTAGATCGATAATACTGGTCTCCTCATCAGAAAGCTCATCAAGCTGGTCGTCCACCACTACATCAACCACCTTATCGAATCGGTTCAGATACATCTCTTTGTTCCCATCTTCAGGACTTCCAAATTCAACGTTAGGCAGCTTGGCTGTAATCGCCAGCACAGGGTGTCCCAGCTCATTAATCAGATCAAGACATACGGAATGATCCGGCACGCGAATACCAACTGTTCGTTTCTTGGGATGAGTAAGCAGGCGCGGAACTTCGCGGGTTGCCGGTAAAATAAATGTATATGGGCCCGGAATAAGGCGTTTGATCAGTTTAAAATTATCGTCATTTAAGTGTGCAAAAATGGAAACGTTCTCCAGGCTGTTGCACATAACGGTTAAATGATCGTTTTTGTCGAGCTGTCGAATTTTTCGGATTCGTTCAATGCCCTTCTTGTTCTTATAATCACAAATTAAAGCATACTGACTATCAGTCGGTAAAATCATCACCGAACCATCAATAAGTTCATCGGTAAGTTCAAAAATTTTCTTTTTGTGGGGAGCGTCATGATGAAGCTTAACTCTTTGAGACATATTCAGCCCTTTTTTTTGATTTATGTTGACAGATTTATTCGAATAGAATAGTCACGCTCGCTTACACGACGTAACACTGAGGTTGTACGGTATAAATAGATATGCGTTCCTGTTCCTCCTTTTCTTTGACCTAAATTATTGATCTTCTGTTTGTTTAAGTAACCAAATTGCTTTTTATATTAATACCATTCCGTTTAACGATTGTCAACGATAGATTTGTAATTTTTGTTAAATCACTGCATAGGAACTAACTAATCAAATCACAATAAACTTTAGATATTTATGGATACGAAAATAAAAGCATGGTGGCTGGGACATTCAGCATTTAGGCTGGAATCTCCATCCGGAAAAGTAATTTACATTGATCCGTTTTTATCTCAGAATCCAAAAACACCTGATGAACATAAGAATCCTGAGGATATTGACTACATACTGTTAACTCATGGACATGAAGATCACGTGGGAGATACACTGGAACTCGCTGAAAAGACAGGGTGCACAGTAGTTGCCCAGGTTGAACTTTCCCACCTCTTAAAGAAGCACGGCCTTAAAGAAGAGCAGCGAGTTGAGTTTAATAAAGGCGGAACCGTACATTTCGATGACTTTTCAGTAACTCTGGTAAGTGCAAATCACAGCTCCTCTTTCCAGGGTGATTATGCAGGAGAAGCCGGCGGACTTGTGATTTCCTTTGAAGATGATATCTGCTTCTATCATCTGGGAGATACAAATATATTTGGTGATCTGGAGCTCTACGGCGAAATGTATCAGCCCCATGTTATCGCTGTACCGATGGGCGACCACTATACAATGGGTCCGCAGGAAGCCGCAATCTGCTGCGATATGTTAAATGCCAAGATGGCCATTCCTATTCACTATGGTACCTTCCCCGTACTTACCGGCGACCCTGAAGATTTTAAGGAGTTCACCGCAGAGTACTGCGATACAACTGTTCAAATTCCAAAACCCGGAGAGCAGTTTTTGGGGAATTAACCGAAAATATTATAGCTCTATAAAACGAAATATCTATTGGCTTGATGAGAAATCATCAAGCCTTTTTTTATTTACCTGAACCTCTGCCAATTCATTTAAGTTTTAAACTTATAAACTTCTCTCTTCATATCGAATAAGTTTTCTGCTACTAGTCAATCATCAAAATAATCCCACCTCTCAAATAATTTGTAAATCTGACGGCCAAATTCTCAAATCGGTATTTACACGATCTATAAAAAGTATTTACAAGGCGATATTTTTTTATTGAATTTGGACCTTTTTATCCAAGTTGCATTTTGTCGGTTTAAACTATTTAAATGTACTTTTATTGGGTAGAAAAGCGCTTTTATTCCTCTATGTATATACGTTGTATATCTTGTTTGGCCAAAACAGCTTCATTAATGTAGAGACAGAAACTGTTTTACCAGTCAGTTTCAGCGCATTCTTTACAGAATGGAAATAGTTAATTAATAAGGACTCTATGAAAGCAAAATTTACAGTAATCTGTCTCACAGTTTTAGGCTTCATATTCAGCTTTGCCACTCCCTTGATGGCACAGTCTGACCATGTAGTTGTCGAAGAGGGTGAAGATGGATGGAGACTACTTGTCAACGACGAACCTCTGATGGTTAACGGTATGAACTGGGATTACTTTCCCATTGGAACCAATTATAACTACAGCATATGGAATGAATCCCCTGAATTTATAATGGAAGCTTTAGACAACGAGATGGGTTTACTCCAAAATATGGGAGTTAACGCTATTCGTGTTTACACCGGAATACCGAAAGAGTGGATCGAATATATATACGACAACTATGGAATTTACACCATGCTTAATCACGCATTTGGGCGTTACGGCGTCACAATAGACGGGGCATGGATGGGGAATACGGAGTATTCTGATGAAAAAGTGAGAGAGCTTTTGCTCAGTGAAGTAACAGAGCTGGCCGAAGAGTACCGGGATACGCGTGGCCTTTTACTTTATCTGCTTGGAAATGAGAATAACTATGGACTTTTCTGGGGCGGTGCTGAAACGGAAGACATCCCTGTAGAAGACCGAATTTCAACGGAAAGAGCCCGACACATGTACCGACTCTTCAATGAGGCTTCTGTAGCTATGAAAGAGATCGACAGTAATCGGCCTATTGCAATAGCTAATGGTGATTTACTCTTTTTAGATCTGATTGTAGAGTACGCACCTGATATCGACATCTTCGGCTCTAATGTTTATCGTGGCTTAACATTCACTGATCTCTACGACAGAGTTAGGGATGAATATGGTAAACCTGTTCTGCTAACCGAATTTGGATCAGACGCTTTTAACGCGAGGACAAACCAGGAAGATCAGGTAGCTCAGGCACGCTACAAACTCAATAACTGGAAAGATATCTACGAAAATGCCGCCGGAATGGGCCGAGCCAACAACTCCATTGGAGGCTTTACTTTTCAATTTAGTGATGGCTGGTGGAAACATGGTCAGACCGAAGATCTGGATGTACACAATACAGAAGCGTCATGGGCTAACGCCGGCTACCAGTTTGACTACGTTGAAGGTGAAAATAACATGAACGAAGAGTGGTTCGGAATTACAGCTAAAGGACCAACAAATAGTGAGGGTTTTTATGACCTATACCCAAGAGCTGCTTACTACGTAATTAAAGATGCACACGAGTTCAACCCGTACGCAGAAGGAGTTACAATGGAAGACCTTCAGCGGCATTTTAATAATATCCGGCTTACAAATGCCAAGTTACAGGCACGAGGCGACAAAGGTGCACTTGAGGCTGAGCGGAATAGCAAAATCAGACTGAGCAGGTTTACTGCGGATTTTAGAACCTATAACACCGGAGGAAGTCTTCTAACCACTCCTGATGAAGCTGACCAGAATACACGTACATATCCAAACCAGCTGGGTTTCGACCATATGCAATCTTTTTACGTAGGAGTTGAGGCTAATCCTGCCCCTAACGTAAGAGGTAACATAGAGTTTAACGTTCTGGGCAATGTTGCTGAAAATCCCATTGATGAAATTTTCTATGAAAATCGTGGCCGCCCTGTTGATGTAGCAAACCGGGAGAATGAAGAAGTTACGTTACAATCGCTAAACAGAATTGAGGTTTATCAAGCCAGTTATAGCTGGAACCACAGTTTATTTGATCTTGACGGGTTTTATCGAACAGGTCACTACCACTGGGCATATGAAGGCGATTTCTTCAACCTTTATCCTGAAGCAAACTATGGCGATCAAATATTTATTTACAATGGATTAGCTCCTATTGGTTTTGAGCTGTCAGGAAAGAAAAATTTTGATGGATTTAAAATGGCGTTTGGACCTGAACTTTGGTGGGGAGCAAACCCGGCTGTATTGTTAAAGTATTCCACTACTTTCAGAAATTACGACATTACGGGAATCTACCACGAAGATATTGCCGAACAGGGTGATATTGAGAGCTCATTCGCTATTCCAAGACCTAAAACCAGACGTGTAACACTTCACGTAGACAGAGATTTTGGAAACTTTGGAGTGCAGGCAGGTGGTATTTGGGGTGGCCAGCCATTGAATGGCAGACTGTTCCAGATTGCACGCGAGGAAAGTGATGGCAGCATTTCCGTTTACCAGGATGAGATTAAACCTGAAGATAACTGGGGCGGTAAGCTTAAGCTCACCTACGAAGGTGGCAGGTTTAACTGGTATGCCCAGTCAGCCATAATGGGGCTGGTTGCAGATGGCGGAGCTGATCAGACTCTCACCTATACAGGCTGGAGACTGAAAGACAGTGGAAGCGGAAACCAGTACAATTTCCTGACCGGTCTTACTTACATGGTTGGAAACTTTCAAATTGCGCCCAACTTTTTGTGGCAGCAACCTATCGAAGGCCCAATACCATCGAGCGTTGAAGCTCCCGGCAGACCAAGAAATATACTTGATGACCCCTTTGTTGTGAGAGGTAACAGAGAGCAGGTAGCCGGAGAGATCCTGATCACGTACGACCCTACCCCGGCAACTTTTATGTATGACTGGGACAGCGACCGATCTGAAGATGCTGCATTTGCCATAAGCGCAGGTTTTGTATACCGCCACCTGCCAACTACACAGGATGCCGCTATCGGTATTTTACCTGACGGCCGGTCAACATTTGCATTCGACGGTGCCCCGGATCCAAAAGATCTCTGGGAAGTACATGCAAGAATTGTATCTAAACCAACCCGAGATTTTGGCATTATAGCGAATGTATATGGTGGTCCTGCACAGTCGAACGGCAGTGATGATCGCACAATACATCGGTACGGTGTGGATATACGTTCGATCTATAAAAGAGTTATGCTCAATAGCTACGTAAAAATTGATGATTGGGGACCATATGACTATCACAGGGATTTCAATCTCACATTTCCACTGCAGCTAATGGGAGACCTCTCAACTACACTCTCAAACCCTGATTGGTTTGGTATGCCCGCAACCCGTATAGGTGTACGAGGTACCTGGCGATCCCTGGATCGATTCTCACCGCGCTATGCTCCGGCACAACCGGTTAACGAGTTTGATGCGCCCGACCCGAATGCTGCCGCTGGTTTTGATAATGGCAGTGAATGGGAGTTTAGAACTTATATTCAAATAAATATTTAACAATTAACCGATCATAATGATGGATTTAAAAATAATTTATAAGTATAAGCTCACTATTGTGCCGGCGCTGTTCATCCTCCTGTTTTTGGGGTGCGAGCGAACGGTTAGTGACTTAGAGACTCCCGATTTTACGGAGAACCCGGAAGTATTTATTGACGGATTTAGTGCAGGATTGGAATATTTTCCTTACGAAGGTTCAAAGGCAGATGCTTTCAGCGTTGATTCACGTAACACTATTGAAGGCAGTTCTCTTTCAATGCGCTTTGATGTGCCTAATGTAGGGGATCCGGATGGTGCTTTCGCCGGAGCTATCTTCAGAGACGAAAATGGCGGAAGAAACCTGACCTCCTACAATGCTCTTACATTTTATGCCAAAGGCACCAGAGCCGGTACTATTAATGACATCGGTTTTGGGCAGGATTTCTTCGGAAATAGATTCGAAGTAGGATTGAGTGGCCTTAGATTAACCACCAACTGGAGAAAGTATGTGATCCCAATTCCGGACGCTTCACTGTTAACCCAAGAACGTGGGTTACTGTGGTATGCAGAGGGTCCTGAAAACGGTGACGGGTACTCCTTTTGGCTGGATGACGTTAAGTTTGAAAATCTTCCGGGTCTGGCTCAGCCACGACCTGCAATAATGAATGGTAACGAAGAGACGATAACCAGTTTTACCGGTTCTGCTACTTCAGTTAGCGGTCTTACGTTCACAATGAACCAAGCAAACGGAGTAGATGTAACCGTTGGCGCTGCACCGGCCTACTACTCATTCAACTCATCCAACACCAGCGTAGCCACTGTTAATGAAGCAGGACAGGTTACCGTTGTTGGCGAGGGTACTGCTGAAATTACAGCAACCATGAGGAGCTTAAATGCCCGTGGAGCACTAATTATAGAATCAATAGGAGTTTTCACACCGGCCCCGACCCCAACAGAAGATCCTGAAAATGTAATTTCCATTTTCAGTGATGCCTACGAAAACGTTCCTGTTGATTTCTATAATGGCTTTTATGCCCCATTTCAAACCACTACTTCAAATGACTTTGAAGTAAATGGTAATAACGTTCTGGGATATGAGAATTTCAATTTTGTGGGAATCGAGTTTAATCAAAACGTACCTACAATTGACGGAAGTGAGATGAATTTCTTAAGCATGGATGTTTTCTTCCCGGATGAGGTCCCGGCTAATTCACAACTGAATGTAAATCTAAGAGACTTTGGTCCTGATGATTCGTTTGATGGAGGAGATGATACCGTTGTATCGACTTCTGTTAGCACACCTGCATTGGTCTCCGGTGAATGGATCAGAATTGATCTGGATATCTCTGGAATGGCTAACAAGTCCAATCTTGGTCAGATCGTATTGGATGCTGACCCAGCACAAACAAATCCACTAGTTGGGTCAACGTTCTACGTCGACAATATTTACCTGCGCAAGTAGCAGGTAAATATTACCCGGCTAAAACCTTTAACTATCAAAAATAAATTATATCGAAGTAAAGCATGAAAACATCACTAAAAATTCTCCTCTGCCTAAATTTCCTGGCCCTCACTCTATCAGGTTGTGGAACTGAAAACGAACCTGAGGAAGAAATCACCAGAGAAATAATCTGGCAGGATGAATTCGATGTAGATGGAAGCCTTGATCCCGATCGCTGGACCTTCGACATTGGAACCGGCGTGGAGATCTTCGGCCAGCCCGGATGGGGAAACAACGAGCGACAATACTACACAGACCGACCTGAAAATGTCCGTATTGAAGATGGTATGCTGCATATAACCGCAAGAGAAGAGTCTTTTGAAGGCTCTTCTTATACCTCGGCCAGAATACTGACAAGAGGTCTGTTTGAAACAACTTTTGGCCGGTTCGAAGCAAGTATCAAGCTACCCTTTGGCCAGGGAATTTGGCCGGCATTCTGGTTACTTGGAGACGATTCTGATGGTACGGTAATCTGGCCACAAATTGGTGAGATCGATATCATGGAGTATCGTGGACAGGAACCATTAGTAATTCATGGAAGTATTCATGGACCGGGTTATTCTGCAGGAAATGCTGTTACCAGGCGATATCGGTTAACAGAAGGCAGATTCGATACTGACTTTTATCTGTTCGCTATAGAGTGGGAGCCTAACTCCATTAAATTTTTCGTCGACGATGTAATGTACAATGAAATTACACCGGACGATGTGGATGGAGAGTGGGTTTTCAACGATAACACATTTCACATTATACTCAATGTGGCAGTCGGCGGAACATTTGTTGGACCTCCTTCAAATTTAACGCCTTTCCCTCAAACCATGATGGTGGATTACGTAAGGGTTTACAAACAAGGAAATTAGTCACCGTTCACGCCTGACGGAATACTCAGGTGTGTTCTTTTTAATTTTAAATGAAAAAAACGAATAATAGAACATTGGCAAAATCTATTTCTGTAGAAAATTTTGACGGAGAAAAGTGGTTTAAAATCAGTAACTATGATCAACTGCGACCATTTTTTATGAGTGTTGTAAGTGATTCAAACCACTGGATGTTTATATCCAGTAACGGCGGGCTCAGCGCCGGAAGAAAAAATGCTCAATACGCCCTCTTCCCCTATTATACTGATGATAAAATTACCGACCTGGCTGATACAACAGGCAGCAAAACCATCATTCAGGTAAAGAAAAATGATGAAATTCTTCTCTGGGAGCCTTTTTCGGATCGATTTACAGATAATTTCTCGCTCACCCGAAATCTGTATAAAAACAGGTTTGGCAATAAAATTCTTTTTGAAGAGATCAATAACGATCTGGGACTCACTTTCAGGTATGAATGGAATTCAAGCAATCAATATGGATTTGTCAGAACCTCTGAGTTGATCAACCATTCTGATCGTGATCACACTCTTTCATTCATAGACGGTATACAAAACGTACTTCCCTATGGCGTTGAAAGCGACCTACAGCAGGCCTCAAGTAATCTTGCAGACGCCTACAAAAGAACGGAGTTAGTCGCTGAATCCGGTTTAGCTGTTTTTGCACTGAGCGCCATCATTGTAGATAAAGCAGAACCCAGCGAAGCCCTGAAAGCTAACATTGCCTGGTCATTAGGTCTTGATAAACCCAAGCATCTTTTATCATCGCTCCAGCTCAATACATTCCGTAACAAGGAAGAGATCGTTGAAGAGCAGGACGTTAAAGGAGAAAAAGGAGCCTATTTCCTTCATGAAGAGATTGTTTTACCGGCAAACGAAACCAAAAAGTGGAAAATCGTTGCGAATGTAAATCAGAATCAGTCGCAAATTGTAGAGCTGAATAAAGCTATTCAGAACGATAAATACTTAAAAGAAAATGTACTGCAAGATGTAGAAGCTGGAACCGAGAGGCTTTTGCTGTTAACCGGTAGCGCAGACGGCCTGCAGAAAACTTCAGATCATCTGAAAGATGCTCGCCACTACTCTAATGTGCTGTTTAACATTATGCGCGGTGGTATTTTTGACGATAATTACCAAATTGAAAAGGACGATTTCCTCTCCTATCTGAAGGGTGCAAATTCAAATGTATACAGTAGAAACCAACAATTTGTTGATCAGTTGGACGAGGTATTTTCAAATACGGAGCTGTATGACCGTGTTGAGAAAATGGACGATCCGGATTTGCTGCGCCTTTCGAAAGAGTATTTGCCACTAAAATTCAGTCGCAGACACGGAGATCCAAGCCGGCCCTGGAATCAGTTTTCCATCAATACGCACAGCGAACTGGATGGATCAAAAATTCTGGATTACGAGGGCAACTGGCGTGATATTTTCCAGAACTGGGAAGCATTGGTTCACTCCTATCCCGGCTTTATTGAAGGCATGATTTTCAAGTTTCTGAACGCCACCACGTTTGACGGTTACAACCCATACAGGGTTACCAAAGGCGGGTTCGACTGGGAAACGATCGACCCTGATGATCCTTGGTCATACATCGGCTACTGGGGAGATCATCAGATTATCTACCTCCTGAAATTTTTAGAGTTTTACAGAAACCTTCAGCCGGATGCGCTCGAACAGCTTTTCAACAAAGAGTGCTTCGCTTATGCTAATGTACCCTACCGGATCAAATCTTACGAGCAGATTGCAAAAGATCCCAAAAACACCATCGATTTTGATGGTAAATCGGATCAGGAAATTCATAAAAAAGTAGAAGAGATCGGGGCCGATGGTGCACTTCTTCAAAGTGAGCAGAGTGATATCTACCGGGTTAACTTTATTGAGAAGATTCTGGCTACTGTTCTTGCCAAAATGTCCAATTTCATACCTGAAGGCGGTATCTGGATGAACACCCAGCGTCCGGAATGGAATGACGCCAACAACGCCCTGGTAGGAAACGGGGTCTCTATGGTGACACTCTATTACCTCCGGCGATTTTTGAAATTCTTTGAAAGCACCCTCTCTGAAACAGAGCTTAATGAGTTGGTTATTTCCGAAGAACTCGATCGCTTTTTTACCCAAATTTCAGACACTCTTCAGCAACATAAAGGATTACTAAATAACCGGTTTGATGACGCAGACAGAAAAGCTGTTACCGATGCTTTGGGAATGGCCGGCAGTGAGTATAGAAACCGGATTTATGAAAATGGGTTTACCGGAAATAAGGAATCGCTGAAAATTGATCAGATTTCTGAATTCTTAAATACAGCCCTCTCCTATCTGGAGCACTCCATTGAAGCAAATCGAAGAGAAGACAATCTTTATCATGCATATAACCTAATGAGCATGAATCCTGATGGGGTTTCAATTTCCCGTCTTGATGAGATGCTGGAAGGTCAGGTTGCGGTTCTCAGCTCAGGTTACTTGAGCCCGCGGGAGTCTGCTGAGGTGATGGATGCCCTTCGCAACAGCGCCCTCTATCGGGAAGATCAGAACAGCTATATACTCTACCCAAACAAGGAGCTTCCCGGATTTTTAGAGAAGAATAACATCCCGAAAAATTTGGTTGAAAAATCGGAGCTGCTTAAGCAGATGGTTGCAGACAGTGACCGTAGAATTATCAACAAAGACGTAAAAGGTAATTACCATTTCAACGGTAACTTCAGAAATGCAGGAGATTTGAGTAAAGCTCTCCATCAGATCAACTCTGACAAATATCAGTCACTGGTTGAAAAAGAGTTCGACCTACTCCTTCAAATTTTTGAAGAGGTATTTAATCACAAAGCGTTTACCGGGCGGTCCGGAACATTCTTCGCCTTTGAGGGACTGGGTTCCATCTACTGGCATATGGTTTCCAAACTCTACCTGGCTGTGGAAGAGGTAACTCTTGAAGCTATTCATAAGGGCGCTGACACATCCGTACTCAATCGTCTGAAAAACCATTTTTATGAAGTTGGGGATGGAATCGGAATTCATAAATCACCTGAAGTTTACGGAGCATTTCCAACCGACCCATACTCGCACACTCCATATCACAGAGGGGCACAGCAGCCCGGCATGACCGGTCAGGTGAAGGAGGATATACTTGTTCGAATGGGTGAACTGGGAGTATTTATTGAAGATGGAAAGCTGGTATTTAACCCTGTTCTGCTCAAAGAGAGCGAATTTCTCAAAGAGAAGTCTCAATTCAACTATGTCGATGTGAAGGATATCGACCGAAAGCTTGACCTTCAGCCAAACTCAATGGCATTTACATTTTGCCAGGTACCGGTTGTCTATAAAAAATCCGGTAAAACCGGAATCAAAGTCACATTCAGCAGCGGTGATAACGAAAATATTAATGGCTTGAACCTGAACAGGAACGTCAGCCGGAAAATATTTAATCGTACCGGTGAAATTGAATTGATCATAGTTGATTTGAAAAGCGATCAGCTTACATAGCCCGAAACAACTCAAATTGAAAAGATGAAAAACATACTCTTACTTCTTATCGCAATCACAGTACCACTGCTTATGAGTTCATGCAACGGTTCACCGGATCGACAGGCTGCCGGCAGTAGTGTTACTGCCGCCGAAATTTTAAGCGACCCCTACTACAGGGCGATCTCATTTGGCGCGTACCGCGACACCACCAGGGACATACAGCCCACTATCCCGCAGCTTAAGGACGATATTAAGATACTGCATGCCATGGGAATCCGTCTGCTTAGAACCTACAACGTATATTACGATGAGGCAGAAAACCTGCTCAAAGCAATTCGTGAAGTTCAGCAAGAGGATCCGGAGTTCGACATGTATTTGATGATGGGTGCCTGGATCGACGCCAAATACGCATGGACAGATCATCCTGAAAGAATCAGGGATGTTGAGAGCGAGGAGAACGAAAGCGAAATTGAACGAGCTATAGCGCTTGCCAATGAATATCCCGATATCGTTAAAATTCTTGCCGTGGGCAATGAAGCGATGGTCCACTGGGCGTGGGAGTATTACGTTGAGCCGGAAATAATTCTCAACTGGGTAAACTACCTTCAGGATCTGAAACAGCAGGGAGATCTGCCCGAGACACTTTGGATTACCAGTTCAGACAACTTCGCGTCGTGGGGTGGCGGTGATCCGGTATACCACAAAGATGCATTAAACGAACTGATCCGCGCTGTGGATTACATCTCCTTGCACACCTACCCCATGCACGACACGCACTACAACCCCGAATTCTGGGGAGTACCTGAAGATGAACAGCACCTCTCTGACATGGAGAAAATTGATGCAGCCATGCACCGTGCACTCGACTATGCCAAAATGCAATATCAAAGCGTGGTGGACTATATGAGAAGCCTGGGTGTGGAAAAACCGGTTCACATCGGAGAAACCGGCTGGGCAACTATATCCAACGAATTTTACGGACCCGAGGGAGCCCGTGCCATCGATGAATATAAAGCGGGGATGTATCACGACTTGGTGCGTGAATGGTCGGAAAGCGAAGGAATCAACCTTGTCTATTTTGCAGCCTTTGATGAGCCGTGGAAAGATTCAGAAAATCCTCTCGGTTCTGAAAATCACTTCGGTTTAATCAACCTGCAGGCGGAAGCAAAATATGCCATCTGGGACCTCGTAGATGAGGGTGTATTTGAGGGACTGACCCGCGACGGACAGCCAATCACCAAAACCTACAATGGAGATTTCGAGGCGCTTTTAGAAGATGTACTGGTACCGCCAACTGAACAGGAAATACAGCAGAGACTGGAAACTGAAAACGCTAACTAAGATGAAAAATAGTGTATTCACGATTTGCGCAACACTGCTTTTATTCTTCCTTACAAGCTGTACAATGAGTGACCAGATAGACATCCAAATTTTTGAAACATCAAAGAGCGGGAATCAATTAACCGAACGAGTGGAATTTCCTGATTCAGATATTCGGGTTGAAGTCACAATCAACCCTGATGAACGTTTTCAGGAAATCACGGGATTCGGCGGTTCATTCACCGAAGCTTCTGCTTACCTTTTAAATGAGCTGAGCAGAGATAACAGAATGAAAATTCTGGAGGCCTATTTCGGAGATGACGGAGCCCGTTACTCTCTAACCCGCAAGCACATGAACTCCAGTGACTTCTCCCTCTCCAACTACTCCTACGCACCGGTTGAAGGAGACGTTGACCTGGAACACTTCTCCATCGACGAAGACCGGGATGACATCATACCTATGATCAAAGACGCGATGGAAATTTCAAAGGATGGGTTTAAGATCATCGCATCGCCCTGGACGGCGCCGCCGTGGATGAAAGACAATAACGACTGGAAAGGCGGTAAACTACTCCCTGAGTACTACGACACATGGGCGCTCTTCTTTTCTAAATACGTTGACGCCTACCGCGAGGAAGGAATTGATATCTGGGCATTTACAGTAGAAAATGAACCTCTCGGAAATGATGAAAACTGGGAGAGCATGCATTTCACACCGGAAGAGCAGAATGAATTTGTAAAAAATCACTTGGGTCCGCAGCTTAGAAATGATGGGCAGGATGTGAAAATTTTCGGATACGACCAGAACCGGGATGCGGAGCTGATCGAATGGGTGGATGTCATGTATGATGACCCGGATGCCGCTCAGTACTACGATGGTACGGCCGTGCACTGGTATGGCAGTACCTACCACTACTTTCCCGAAGAGCTGCAGTATGCACACAGAAAAGCCCCGGATAGGCATTTAATTCAAACTGAGGCTACGGTTGATGCTGAAGTACCCGCATGGAAGGACGACGATTGGTACTGGTCGAAAGAGGCTACCGATTGGGGCTGGGATTGGGCTCCCGAAGAGCGAAAGCATCTGCATACCAAATATGTACCGGTTTACCGCTATGCACGTGATATGATTGGCACATTAAACAATTGGGTTGACGGCTGGATAGACTGGAACATGGTGCTGGACAGGCAAGGCGGACCAAATTGGGCCGAAAACTGGTGCGCAGCACCCGTGATTGTAGATCCCGATCTGGATGAGGTCTACTTCACTCCTCTTTACTACACCATGGCTCACTTCAGCAGATTCATCCGTCCCGGAGCATACAGAATCGGGCTCGATCATTCCGATGATGAGCTCATGGTTACCGCCGTACAAAATCCGGATGGATCTGTAGTGGTTGTCCTGTTAAATCAAACCGAGGAAACTCACGGAATTGACCTCAATCTGAACGGGCAAGTACACAAGTTTTCAATTCAGGGTAGTGCACTACAGACTGTTGTGCTAACCGGACTCAAATCATAAATAAATAATAGATGTCACAACCTAGTGCTATAAAAAAGAAAGTCCCCTATCGGCATAAGATAGCATTCGGGATGGGTATGCTGGCCAACCAGATGTTTCCCGCAACGTTGGGAATATTCATGGTGGTACTTGTTCAGAATTTAGGATTCCCCGGTTGGATGTGGGGCATTGTCTATTTCCTGCCAAGGGTTCTCGATGCGGTTACCGATCCTATCGTGGGGTTTATATCTGATAATACACGCTCAAGGTTTGGCCGCAGAAGGCAGTATGTAATTACAGGAGCGGTTATCATGGGGATCGCATTTACTATCATGTGGCAGCTCTATGCAGAAAACACAGTCAATTACAATTTTGGCTACTTCTTATTCTGGTCATTTGCCTTCTACATCGGCTTAACCATATTCAGTGTGCCATATGTGGCTATGGGTTATGAAATGAGTGAAGATTTTCATGAGAGAACCGAAATTATGGCCATTGCTCAATGGATTGGTCAATGGGCATGGGTAATCGCTCCCTGGTTCTGGGTCATCATGTACGATCCGGCATGGTTTCCATCCGCTGAAGCAGCCACCCGCGAACTTGCGATCTGGGTGGGTATTACCTTTGCAATCTGCGCTATGATTCCCGGGATCTTTATTCCCAGTAAATCTACGGTGAATGAAGATTATGAATCGCTGACACTGAACAACATTAAGCGGAGCCTCAAAGAAATCATCAGGGGGTTCAAGGAGGCATTGTCATTAACTCCATTCAGAAAACTCTGTATTGCAACATTTTTCATTTTTAATGCCTTTAACACTGTTGCCGGGTTTACTTTCTTTATTGTTGTATGGTATCTGTTTGGCGGAGATGCGGGCGAAGCAGGCATTTGGATCCCTCTCTTTGGTAGCGCCGGCGCACTGGTGACCACCTTTTTGGTTATACCGATAGTGGCACGTATGTCAAGAATACTTGGCAAGAAAAGAGCATTCATGATCGCTCAAACGATAGCACTGTTTGGATATGCGAGTCTTTGGTTCCTATTTGTCCCCGGAAAACCGTGGATGTTCTTGCTGGCATTGCCCTTTCACTCGTTCGGGATTGGTAGTTTATTTGTGTTGATGATGTCGATGACTGCCGATGTGATTGATATAGACGAACTCAATTATGGAAAACGCAGAGAGGGAATATTCGGTGCGATTTACTGGTATATGGTGAAGTTTGGTTTTGCGATTGCCGGGGGTTTAAGCGGGGTCATTCTAACCGTTGTCGGTTTTGATGGGAATCTCACGGTTCAGCCTGAAGGAGCGATCACAGGATTGAGATTATTCTTTTCAGCTCTGCCAATGTTTGGAACTTTGGTGGCACTTTGGGTAATGCGGGATTATGATGTAACCGAAGAAAAAGCGAATGAGGTACGGGAAATCTTAGATGCCCGAAAAGCAGTAAAAGATGCAGTTGCTGTCCCGTATTCTTACCAAAAAGACCGGTTGCTCTCTTTAGCCTCTGTCGATTCCGAAGTGGAAGTTATCGCTGCTGAAATCAATAAACTCAGCATAAGTAAGTTAAAGAAAAGCTTCAAAGAGTCACTGAACAGCGGTATTCATGGCTTCTGTTTCAGTCCTTACAAGGAAGGGCAAAATCTTGGAGATCAGCTATCAAGAGAGCAAATAGAGAAAAGAATGAAGATTGTGGCTCCCCACACCAAATGGGTGCGTTCATTCTCATGTACCGATGGTAATGAATTGATTCCCGAAGTTGCCAAAGAGATGGGTTTAAAAACCTTGGTTGGGGCCTGGATCGATAACAACCTGGAGGCCAACGAGACTGAGATAGAAAATTTAATCAATATTGCCAAGGCTGGTCATGCTGATATTGTCTCTGTTGGTAACGAATGCTTATTGAGAGAAGAACTGAGTGAGGATAAGATCATCGCGTACATCAATAAGGTTAAAGAGGCTTTACCCGGAGTGCCGGTAAGTTATGTAGACACTTACTATCAACTCCACCAGAGTCCTGAAGTTATTGAGGCCTGTGATGTTGTGCTTGCCAACTGCTACCCGTTCTGGGAAGGCTATGATGCCAACCAATCATCGATCTACTTGGATAAGATGTACGAAGTAATTAAAGAGGTTTCAGGCGGTAAAAAAGTGATTATTGCAGAAACAGGCTGGCCTACATACGGGAAAAGCGTTGATCAGGCTGAGCCGTCAGTCGAAAATATGATGAAGTATTTTATCCGCTTAAAGAAATGGAGTGAACAGGAAGGAGTTGAAGTTTTCTACTTCTCATCATTTGATGAATCCTGGAAAGCCCGACACGAAGGTGATGTAGGTGCCAGATGGGGCCTTTGGAATAAAAATGAACAGTTAAAAGTAAACTAAAATGTCTTTTAGAGAAGAAAAGTACCTGAGTTTTAAAAAATCGGATGTTATTCCAAAACTGGATTATCTGGAAGAGCTGTCCAAAGATGAACTGCACGATCTGTTCCTGGAGGTTTTATACAGTGGGATCCACGGTTTTTGTTTCAGCCTTTACGAAGAGGGACAAAAGCCCGGCGATAGCATAACTTTAGTACAAATTGAAAAAAGAATAAACATCCTGAAAAAGCACTCCGAATGGGTCCGCTCCTTCTCTTGTACAGAGGGGAATGAACTCATTCCCGAAGTTGCCAAAAAAGCCGGCTTAAAAACACTGGTTGGAGCCTGGCTTGGCAGCGATAAGGAGAAGAATAAAAAAGAGATCGAAAACCTGGTAGAGTTAGCCAATAAGGGCCTTGTTGATGTGGCAGCTGTTGGTAATGAAGTTCTCTACAGGGAAGATCTTTCGGAAGCTGAGCTGTTAGAGTATATCGAGGACGTTAAACGTCAGCTTCCGGATATTCCTGTTGGGTATGTAGATGCCTACTATGAATTTGTTCAAAGACCAAATATCACCGACGCTTGCGACATCATTTTGTGCAACTGTTACCCCTACTGGGAAGGCACCGACTTCAAGGATTCATTCCAGCATATGAGACAGATGTACCATCAAGTTGAGCATGCAGCAAAAGGTAAGAAAGTGATGATTTCTGAAACCGGATGGCCAAATAAGGGAGAGGCACTGGGAAATGCTGTCCCCTCCCGGCAAAATGCAATGCTTTACTTTATCAATACCTACCTTTGGGCGAATGACGAAGATATAGATGTTTTTTACTTCTCCTCTTTTGATGAATCATGGAAAATCAGCTCAGAAGGTGAAGTAGGTGCCTACTGGGGCGTCTGGGACAAAAACGGTAAACTTAAATATTGAGAATGAACGCATATAATAAACTTGGTTTACTGCCCGGAAAAGCTATCTGCTATTCGGGTTTCAGAGATGGTCAGCGCCCGGGATTGAAGTATCCCAACTATGAAGAAGTGCGGGAGGATCTGCTGCTGCTTCACAAGCATTGGAAATATATCCGGTTATTTAACTGCGATCTGCATGCAGAAATTGTGTTGGATGTAATCAGAAACGAAGGCCTTCAATTTCAGGTCATGCTTGGTGCCTATATCGAAGCAGAAGTAAATAATTTCAATTGCCCCTGGGGCGGTGGAATACATCCGCGAAAAGTACTTGAACAGAACGCTGAAAAAAACATCAACAAGATGTTTAAGCTTGCGGAACTTGCAAACCGTTACTCAGATATCGTTTTTTTGCTATCTGTAGGAAATGAGGCGTGCGTAGACTGGACAGATCATCTCGTTCCCACAGAGCGTGTGATACAGTATGTTCGTGCTGTAAGAGAACGTGCAAATCAACCGATAACGTTTTGTGAAAACTATGTACCCTGGCTTTCAAAGCTGGAAGCATTAGCACATGAATTAGATTTCATCTCCATTCACACCTACCCCGTATGGGAGTATAAAAATATTTATGAAGCCCTAGACTATACGAAAGAGAACTACTGGTCTGTAGCCAACAGATATCCGGATAAACCCGTGGTCATTACCGAAGCCGGTTGGGCTACCAAATCCAATGGCAAAGGCATACTCCGCGAAAATGTAAATGAAGAGTATCAAAAAATCTATTTTGAAAAATTGATGGATTGGGCTGAAAAGGAGAATATTCTTACGTTTTTCTTTGAAGCTTTTGATGAAACCTGGAAAGGTTCACCCGAGCCTTCAGAGCCTGAAAAACATTGGGGAGTGTTCAAAATAGACAGATCTCCCAAGCTCGTAATGAAGAAAGTGTCATCATAACTTAGAACTCTCGTCTTGTACAGATCTTTCAGGGACTCAATTTCCGACTCATAAATTTTTGATTAATAGTCAATTATTTGTCTCCTATTACAATCAACAGCCAATTAATTTTACACATTCTCTAATGAGCAGGAATTGTTGAGACTACATTTTGGGTTAAATCTCGTAAAGTGTTAGGATATGTTTATTAAACACCATTACTTACGAAGGTCATTTTTTCTCATCAGTAAAATCTCTGCTATTCATTCTTGAAAAGACAACTTACATACTTCTGTTTTCTTTTTGCGATCGTTCTCAATGTTCAGGCACAGCAAATCCCGGAAAAGGGAGTCCCTTTTTTAAAAAATTACACGCCTGTTCAATACAACAATCAGGGAAAAGTGTGGGGTATCGATTCGGCGCCCAACGGCATCGTTTATATGGCTACAGACAGAGGTTTACTTGAGTTTGATGGAAATAACTGGAAGAACTTCAGCGGTAGCGATGGCATCACCCGGTCGATCCATGTAGTAAATGATTCATTAATTTACACCGGATCAGATCTCGACTTTGGGGTTTGGGAAAGAAACCACTTCCTGGAGTTTGAATACAGGTCGCTTTACCCATTCCGGGATGAGCTGTTAGATTTAAATGAAGAGTTTTGGGATATCCATCAGTTAGGCGAAAACCTCCTATTTGTCTCAGACTTCAATATCTATCTCTACAGAGATGAGAATTTAACCAAGATAACAGCACCCAACCGGTTCAAAGACAGTTTTAATGTCAATGACACTCTTTATTTCTCAGATACGGAGGCCGGGCTCTTTCAGTTCAGAGATCTCTCCTTAATCCCTTTTTTAGAGATTCCGGAGGGATTAGATTTCGAAATTTCGGGTATTTACCATCACAACAATGATATTGTACTGGTAACGTACAATTCAGGCCTCTTTAAATATGTTGATGGAGATATAACTCCCATCGACTCACCAATTTCTGATACAATTCGGAATACAAACGTATTCAGTTTTGAGCAGATTAACGACAACTACCTGGCTTTTGGCACCGTGCAAAACGGACTTTATATCAGTGATATGGATGGAAATGTAATCCATTACGTTAACAGAAATAAGGGACTGACAAACAACACGGTTCTTAGTCTTCACTATAGCCCGAATAATCAACTTTGGCTAGGTCTGGATTACGGAGTTTCCACCCTCGATTTAAAGAATGAACTAACCTATTTCTACGATTTCAGAGGTGATTTTGGAACAGGTTATACAGCACAATTGAGTAATGACACTTTCTATCTGGGCACAAACAAAGGCTTGTTCAGGTCACCCTGGGAAGAACTGAACAACAGTGTAGAGTTTTACAGATTTGACTCAGTACCCGAAAGTGAAGGTCAGGTATGGATTCTTGAGCTAATCGACGGCGAACTTTTTGTAGGCCATGATCGGGGGCTTTTTATTTTAAGGGATAACATACTGGAGCGCTTAAGTGATCAACAGGGATACTGGACGCTGGTCCGATACAATGAGTATCTTTTAGGTGGCACCTACAATGGAATTTCCATTTACCAAAAAGTGGGCGGTGAATGGACTTACCTCAAGCAAATGGAGCTGATACGCGGCTCCATCAATCAGATAATTGTTGAAAGCGAAAATATTATTTGGGCCAATATTCCCAATTTTGGTTTAGTAAGAGCGGAACTCGATGAAAATCTCGTTCCTGTAAACAGAGACATTTTTCCAGCCGAACAGTTTGAAGGATCTGAGCCCACCATTAAAATGACAGATGATGGAATCAGTGTTGTTACAAGTGGTTTTGAATATACTTTTTCAGCAGAAGACGTTGATTTTAATCTCAAAGCTGAAGTTGATGAACGTTCTGAACCTGAAGATATAATGACATGGATTTACCAAACTCTAACACTCAACGATAACATCAAATTCACCCCACTCTATAATGGATTTGCTTTCAAATATTTGGATAATCACTTTTTTGATCAGACAGGTAATACCAACCTGATTTTCAGAGGTGTTGAGGCGTATAATAATGAAGAGAGGATCCGGGCTTCTGCCGGTGAATCAGTCCCACACATCTATAACAATCTCCGCATTGAGTTTTTAGTGCCCAATCAGCGAAATGTGCTTTATCAATACCGCCTGAACCAAAATGATAATTGGAGCAGTTGGTCTGAAGAGAGTGGTATAGATTTAATCAATCTTTCCAGCGGAAGCTACGAGCTTGCGGCAAGAGCTAAAATAAATGGAAATGTATATGAGGCATCGTCCATATCATTTAAAATAGCCACTCCGTGGTATCTCTCCTGGTACGCGTATATGGTGTACATTTTACTACTTTCCGGACTTGTGTACCTGCTATACATGTGGCAAAATCACGTTTTTAGAAAACAGGAAAAACAGTATTTAGTCAGCAAACAGCAATCTTTGAGGGAGCAAGCGGAAAAACACCGGCAAAATATTCAGCAACTCGAACAGGAACGCCTGCAGGAAGATTTTAACCAGCTCAAAAAGCAACTGAAAGACAAAACTATTGAGCTGGCAAACAAAGCAAAGGAGAGCGAAGACAAAAACCGGCTGATCGAAAAACTGAAAAAGAAATTCAAAAAGATTGAAGAGAGCTCTGATCTGCCTAAAACCAGATGGAAAGAGATTCACAGCTTATTAGACTCATACTCAACGGAAGAGGACAACACGTTTGAAATTCAGATGGATCAGCTGCACCAGGAATTTTTCCAACGGCTGAAAAATGAATATCCACAACTATCAAGTAATGACCTTCGCCTCTGTGCTTATCTGAAACTAGGGTTTAATTCAAAAGAGATAGCCGATTTTATGAATATTCAGCCCTCCAGTGTTTACATCAACCGATCCCGTCTTCGAAAAAAACTGGACCTGGACAGTGACCAGGACCTTCACGAGTTTCTGAGCTCCATCTAGTCAGTTTTAAACTGTATGTGCCTTATACATAAGCATTCAACACAAAAAAGATGACTACGCCGGTTACAGATACATATAGCCAGATTGGTAATGTCCACTTCGAAACTTTACGATGAGTTGAGAATTTACCGGCAAAGGCAAAATAATAACTGGTTAGTACCAGAGGGACTACAAATGCAGACAATATGATGTGGCTGATCAGGATAAAAAAGTAGATCGGTCTGATAAGTCCTTCACCCGGAAATGGTGTATGACCTACAAAATTGTGGTAAACCAGGTAGCTAATCAAAAAGAGAGAAGACGTAACAAATGCTGTAAGCATAAACTTCATGTGGGTCACGTACTCTTTTTTCTTTATTGCCAGAAAACCCAGGATGATAAACACCGTACTCGCACTGTTGAGGAGAGCGTTGAGCGCCGGCAGATTTGCTACCCAGGCAGCTGTCTCCTCTGCTGTTTCCCTGAAATAGATCAGCCATATTAAAAACAGAAAAGCGGCCCCACTTATAAGGAGTATAACTCCAATCGCTTTGGTTACACTAATATTCTTTAAAAATTCTACGGTTAGCTCTTCGCTGTTCGGTCTGTTCATGATCAATAGTTTGTATTACTTCTGTTCTGCGCTCAAAAATATATCTTTTAGGGATAAATTTTTAGATAAATCTAAAAAAATCTTTACACCAAAAATCAAATATATAGACTCTTCACAACGAAAAAGTTTGTCGGGAAAATTCCTAAATCAAGTGCCTTCAGAGTTTTTTAAAGAATCCAACAATCACTATCCTCCGGCAAATCAATCGTTAAAAAAAGGAGTGGAAAAAAAACCTCAAATTTTAAGCAATTAACAGATCTGTCCACTATCTTTGGTTGCAATCGAAGTAGATGTTTACCGAGACCTGTTTATTTAGAACGAGTTTAAATACTCAAATTCTACCCAATTTTGGTATGCAGAATATATAAATTTCGCTACCTTCTTGGCTGATTTGTCTACGGTAAATTTCTCAATAAGGAATGGATAATATTCAATAATTCTTATGGCTCAGATTTTTCCTAAATGGGTTGATGAAGCACCCAAACGAATTCTTATAGGTTCTATCATACTTTTAAATGCCATCGTATTTGGTATATGGTATTTCTTCTCACCTGAATTTACCGATGTAGGCTACATGCCTGAACAGCCGGTTCCATTTTCACATCAGGTTCACGTGGCGCAACTGGGAATGGATTGTCAATATTGTCACACACAGGTGGAAGAGTCTCGTCATGCTAATATTCCAGCTACACAAACATGTATGAACTGCCACAGTCAGATTCGCACAGATGCGGAATCTCTTCAGTTGGTTCGCGACAGCTGGGAAACTGGCAAGCCGATTGAGTGGGTAAGAGTACACATGCTGCCGGATTACGCATATTTTAATCACGCAGCGCACGTCAATGTTGGTGTTGGGTGTGAATCTTGCCACGGCCGTGTGGATCGGATGGAAGTTGTCTACCAGGCTGAACCTCTTAGTATGGGATGGTGCCTCGATTGCCACCGGGAACCTGAAAAACATGTACGCCCTGTATCAGAAGTAACTACAATGGGCTATTCAGTAGAAAATCAGCTGGAAATTGGGCGCGAATTGGTTGCTAAACACAACATCAATGCCCCTACTTACTGTCAAAGTTGCCACTATTAATTGTTTGATCAAATCAAACCCTGAGTTTCAATTTAATATTCTGTAAAGAATGAGTGATCAGTCAAATCAAACTACTTTCTGGAAAAGTTTAAACGAACTTGCCAAAAACGAAGAGTACCAAAAGTACGCTGAAAGAGAATTCCCTGAGAATGCTACCGAAATGACCGATCAGGTTTCTCGACGAAGCTTCCTCCGTGTAATGGGAGCCTCAATCGCGTTAGCCGGCTTTGCATCTTGCCGTAAACCGGTTCAGAAAATTCTTCCTTATACAAAACAGCCTGAAGATCTTGTACTCGGCGAGCCCAATTTTTACGCAACCAGCATGCCGTTTCAGGATACGGTTACAGGTCTTCTGGTAGAGAATAATGAAGGGCGCCCTACCAAACTTGAGGGTAACGACCAACATCCGGCAAGTGGCGGAAGAACAAATATTTACAATCAGGCCGGTATATTAAACTTATACGACCCCGATCGATCCAGATCACCACGCAGAAATGGTGAATCTGTTTCTAAAGAAGATTTTATTCAATTTGCATCAGAGCATTTTTCTGATCGCAACAGAAGAGTTCTGTTTATCAGCGAGGCAAACTCATCGCCTACATATAACAGAGTAAAAGAGAAAGCACTTCAAACATTTTCAAATGCAAACTGGGTTACTTTCGAGCCTTTCAATGACGATCATGCTATAGAAGGAACAAATATCGCATTTGGAAGAAGGCTTAGAACGGTTAACCATTTTGATAATGCTGATGTTGTCGTTTCTCTGAATGATGACTTTATGAGTCCATACGGACACAAAAACAGTGTTGAAAATGCTTATAAGCTGACTTCACGACGAAAAGTGACCAACACTAACGACACCATGTCGCGCATCTACAGTGTTGAAAACTCTTTCACATCTACCGGGTCTTACGCTGATCACAGACTTAGACTGAAGACTTCAGAGATTGAACCGTTTGCTTATGCGCTTGCTTCAAGACTTTCTGAGAGTATAAACGGACTGAATGCATTTGGTAATGTTTCAAACGAATTTACCAACCACGACTGGGTTAAAAAGCTTGCCAATGACCTGCTTTCCAACCGTGGGAACTCTATTGTTAGTCTTGGTTTCGACCACTCTCCTGCTGCGCATGCCGCTGTTGCTGCAATGAATACAGCACTGGATAATGCAGGAAATACAGTTACCTACCACGAAATTCCTTACTACGGAGATCAGAATCAGACCGAAGCCTTTTTAGAGGCGATGAATGAGATGAAAGCGGGTGTTTATGATACCGTTGTACTAATTGGTACAAATCCTGTTTACTCCGCTCCTTCTGATTTAGACTTTGCACTTGCATTCGGTAACGTTGATACGAAGATTCATCTTTCTGACTACTATAATGAAACTTCAAAAGTAGCTGACTGGCATGTAAACAGAGCTCATTTCCTCGAAGCATGGGGAGACGGACTTTCTTACACAGGTCAGCGTTCTGTAATTCAACCGCAAATATTACCGCTTTTTGACGGGCTGAGTGAAGTTGAGTTTTTAAACACAATCATTACAGGCGAAGAGAGTGTAGGCTACGATCTGGTTCAGGAAACCTGGAGCAGTTACTTCACTAATGATTTTAACAAAAGATGGGAAACAGTCCTGCATGATGGAGTTGATCCTGACTCCGGATTTGATGCTGTAAATGTATCCTTGAGACCAGGTTTTGCTTCTGATGTTCGACCTCATTTAAACGCAGAGCCAATTTCCGGTATTGAAATTAACATTAAACCGGATGCCACTCTTTTTGATGGCCGCTTTGCAAATAACGGATGGCTGCAAGAGCTGCCCGAGCCGATGACGAAAATCACTTGGGACAACGTAGCACTGATGAGTCCAAGCACAGCTGAATCGCTTGGTTTGCCACCGGAACAAAGTTTTAAATCTAATGATGTGCCTACGGTTCGTATATCTGCCGGAGGCAACACTATTGAGATTGCAGCCTGGGTACTGCCGGGACATGCCGACAACTCAATCACATTAACAACAGGTTACGGCCGAAATAACGTTGGTCGCGTCGCTGACGGAGTAGGTGTTGACACATATCCCCTGCGTACAAGTGATGCGATGTTCTTCAGACCAGCAGATGTTGAAAGAACAGGCAGTAAATACGAAATCGCCTGTGTTCAGGATCACAACAATATTGAAGGTCGTGACATGGTTCGCGAAGCAACTCTCGAAGAATATCGCGACAATCCTGAATTTGCAACCTTTAAGAGTGTACACGGATTTGAAGTGCCCGGTATGAAAGAAGCTCTTGCAAAAGGTGATGACAGAGGCCCAATATCGCTCTTTAATGAGCAGTACGGTCCCGACCACCAGCCCCAATGGGGAATGGCCATCGACCTGAACGCATGCTTTGGTTGTGGAGTATGTACCATCGCATGTCAGGCAGAAAATAATATTCCTGTAATCGGTAAACGTGAAGTTGGCCGAAGACGAATTATGCACTGGATCCGTACCGACCGCTATTTTGAAGGCGATCGTGACAATCCAAAAGTCTATCACCAGCCTGTACCGTGTATGCACTGCGAATTGGCTCCTTGCGAGCAGGTTTGTCCGGTTGCAGCCACTACACACAGTGAAGACGGGATGAACCAGATGACCTATAACCGATGTATCGGTACCAGGTACTGTGCCAACAACTGCCCTTTCAAGGTTCGTCGCTTCAACTTTTTCAACTATACAAAAGAGTACTTAACCACCGGAGATGATCCTGAGATCATCCAGATGGCAATGAACCCGGATGTAACGGTTCGTTTCAGAGGTGTGATTGAGAAGTGCTCTTACTGCGTGCAGCGAGTTAATAAGGCGAAAATCAAATCGAAAATTGCTACCGGTTCCAAGAAGCCTGAAGATGGCGCTGTTAAAACAGCTTGCCAGCAAGCTTGCCCGGCCAATGCAATTACATTTGGCGATCTAACAGATCAAAACAGTGTTGTTTCTCAGCATAAGCAGAATGACCGAAACTACGTAATGCTCGAAGAGATGAATGTGCGTCCAAGAACGTCATATCTCGCAAAGCTACGAAATACTAACTCAGAATTGGCTTAATAACCAGGATATTTAATCGCAACTGATTTAACATGAGTAAAACGTACGAATACGTTCCTGAACCCGCTCTTGTAAAGGGGAATCACGATTTTAAAAGCATAACAGCGCTGATTACTGATATCAACATGCGCCCCACTCCCAAAGGGTGGTACATCGCATTTGGTATTTCAAATATTCTGCTGTTTGTTCTTCTTTTTGCAATCGGATACCTCATTTGGGAAGGAACCGGAATTTGGGGACTAAATCAGCCTGCCGGATGGGGATGGGCAATTATTAACTTTGTTTGGTGGGTAGGTATAGGCCACGCCGGAACTTTAATTTCCGCTATTCTTTTCCTGTTCCGTCAGGATTGGAGAACGGCCATTAACCGGTTTGCAGAGGCGATGACCATTTTCGCCGTTATGTGTGCTGGTATATTTCCGGCTATTCACGTAGGTCGTATCTGGGTGATCTACTGGGTATTCCCGCTGCCAAATCAGATGGCTATGTGGCCAAACTTCAACTCTCCCCTTTTATGGGACGTTTTTGCAGTATCCACCTATTTTACGGTATCTACTCTATTCTGGTATGTAGGGCTCGTTCCTGATCTCGCTACATTGAGAGATCGTGTTAAAAGTAAATTCGCTAAGCTGGCTTATGGTACATTTGCACTGGGCTGGCGTGGCAGTAACCGTCACTGGTGGAACTACGAAAAGTCTTACATGATTCTTGCCGGACTGGCCACACCGCTGGTACTCTCTGTACACACGATTGTATCTTTCGACTTTGCTGTTTCACTTATTCCAGGATGGCACACAACAATCTTCCCGCCTTACTTCGTTGCCGGTGCCGTATTTTCCGGCTTTGCAATGGTACTAACACTGATGATTATCGTTCGCAAAATCTACGGGCTTGAAGAGATCATGACCGTTGATCACATTGAGAAAATGAATATCATTGTGATGGTTACCGGTACAATGGTTGGTTTTGCCTACCTGATGGAGTTCTTTATTGCCTGGTATGGTGGTGTTGAATATGAGAAAGCAATTTTCATTCTCAGAGCTACAGGTCCATATGCATGGGCATACTGGATAATGATTACTTGTAACGTGATATCCCCACAGTTCTTCTGGTCTAAGAAGTTGAGGCGAAATGTGGCATTCACATTTGTAATCTCCATTGTAGTGAACATCGGTATGTGGTTCGAACGATTTGTAATTGCAATTACATCTCTTTCTCAGGATTTCTTACCGTCGTCATGGGGTTACTATTCACCAACTTTCTGGGACGTAATTACTTATATTGGAACATTCGGTCTGTTTTTCACATTCTTCCTGCTCTTCCTCCGCTTCCTGCCAATGGTAGCTGTAGCCGAGCTGAAAGGTGTAATGCCGCAAGCTGATCCACATAACTATGATGAAAACGGAGAGTTTATTCCTCCTAAAGTAGAAATTCCGGAACCTGTAAAAGATTCAGCACAAAAAGGATAAAGTGATGAAGAAATCTACTGAAGAAAATAAAATGTATGGCGTTCTCGCTGAGTTTAGAAATCCTAAAGAGCTCATCGATGCAGCTAAAAAAATCAACCAGAACGGCTTTAGAAAGTACGATACATTCAGCCCCTTCCCCATTCACGGGATTGATAAAGCGATGAATCTGCCTAAGTCAAAGCTCGGCTGGATTGTGGGTATTCATGGTTTGATTGGTTTGGTTGGTGCGTTCGCTATGATCTATTACATGATGGTTGTCGATTACCCGCTTAATATCAGCGGTAAACCTTTAATGAATATACCGGCATGGATTCCGGTAATCTTTGAGCTAACCATTCTACTGTCAGCATTTGGTGCTGTATTCGGAATGTTTTTCTTAAACGGATTGCCGCGATTCAATCACCCGCTCTTTAACTCTGAAAACTTTAAAAAAGCAACAGATGACGGATTTTTTGTCTGTATTGAAGCTGAAGATCCACAGTTTGATGCTGATAAAGTGCAGACATTGTTAAAAGACGCAGGTGGTACAAATATTGAAGAGATCTACGACAACTAACACTTGTTGTATTTCAAAACAGTTTTAAAAATAACTATTTACAGCAGGTAAGCTGGGAGAACTCAGCAGACCTGTTGCATCTGATTTAAATTTTAATTTGTTCAGACAGATGAAATTAAACACAGCCAAAATTTGCGCCCTACTATTGATTTCGGTCATGTTGATGTCATGTCGGGGTCAAAAATCTGAGAAACCCCCTATTCATCCACAGTTGAATATGGATTTTCAGGAAAGATTTAACGCTCAGCAAGAGAATCGCTTCTTTGCTGACGGTCGGTCCATGCGCATGCCGGTTGAAGGAACCGTTGCACGCGGACAGCTGCGTCACGATACCGCTCTCTATGAGGGAGTTGACGAAACTGGTGAGTATACAAACGAAATTCCATTCGATATTACGGAGTCATTCCTCTACAGGGGCCAAGATATGTATCAAGTATACTGCCAGATGTGTCACGGCGGAACAGGTAACGGTCAGGGAATTATTATGACGGGCGGATATGGATATGTGCCGGCTCCAACCTTCCACAGAGAAGCCAGCTATGATATGCCGGACGGAGAAATTTACTCTGCGATTGCATACGGTATTCGAAACATGCCCGGATACGCATCTCAAATCAAAGTTGAAGACAGATGGGCAATTGTTGCTTATGTGAGAGCTCTTCAGCGCAGCCAGAATGTACCTGAATCTGAAATGGAACAGTATGATGTAGATTTGGCACAACTGTTACAGGAAGATGAGGCTCGCAGAGCCAGAGAAGCTGAACTGGCAGAACAACGAGCTGCCGCCAGAGGTGAAGAAGAGATATCTGCTGAGCGTGGAGAACAGCTTGTGGTGAGAAACGCCTGTAATGCATGTCACTCTGATGACGGTACCCGATTGGTCGGCCCTACTTTCAAAGATCTATACGGCGCTGAAAGGAACTTTACAGACGGAACTTCTGCAATTGCCGATGAAGAGTATTTGATTGAGTCTATCGTAGAGCCCGGTGCTAAAATCGTTGAAGGTTATGACAACGTAATGGCCCCTTACGATTACCTGTCTGACGGGGAACTTCAATCTATTGTAGAGTACATTAAAACACTTTCTGATAATTAACACAGAGCGATAAAAAGAAATAAATTCATGGCTTCAAACAGTCCAAAATTAGCTGATTCCGTTCAATTTCCGGCTCATAAAGATGCCACAAAAGCATTTTATGGCGTAGGTATTGCAGGTTTAATTGCAAGTGCCGTTGGCTATTTTCTCAATGCGGATCAGTTTTTCTTCTCTTATCTGACTAGCTTCACCTTTTTCACAAGTTTTGCCCTGGCGGGTTTAATACTGGTGATGATACATCACATAACAAAATCTTCCTGGGGAGCTGTTATCAGAAGGATTCCCGAATCGCTCTTTTCAAAACTATGGATTTGGGCACTCTTCTTTATACCAGTGCTTTTAGGGCTGTCAAACCTTTACAGCTGGACAAATACAGAGTATGTAGCCGCCGATCCAATTATGTTAGGAAAAGTTCCCTATTTGAATGAACCGTTCTTCTTGATTCGACAGGTACTCTATTTTGCAATCTGGGGATTTTTCGGCTATAAACTGCACCAGGTTTCTATCAAAATGGACAGAACCCGCGACTGGGGCCTTACCGCTCTGCTTAGAAAATTAAGCGCACCGGGAATACTTATCTTTTCTTTTACCGTTGCGTTTGCCAGTTTCGACTGGTTGATGTCTCTTGATGCGCATTGGTTCTCTACTATGTTTCCGGTTTACTTCTTTTCTATGAGTATCCAGGCTCTGTTTCCTTTTATCATTTTGTTCATCTTCTGGATGCACAAAAATGACATGCTGAAAAACACCATTGAAAAAGCTCACATTTACGATTTAGGAGCTTGGTTTTTCGGTTTTACAGTATTTTATGCATACATCGCATTTAGCCAGTTCCTGCTTCAGTATTACGCAAACATCCCTGAAGAGACTCTATGGTTCTACTTTAGAATGGAAGGCAGCTGGGCAGTAATCACATACATGCTGCTGTTTGGCCGTTTTGTGATTCCATTTTTCCTGTTATTGAACAGAGATACGAAACACAACAAGACATTACTTATCATCACATCGGTTCTGGTTCTGGTAATGCACTACATTGAATTTAACTGGATTGTAATGCCGGTTCTGCATGGAGAAGGCTTCACATTTAGCTGGCTGGACGTTACTACATTGGTAGGTTTAGGTGGTATTTTTATGGGAATGTTCTTTCAGACGTTTAAAAACAATAACATGGTGCCGGTGAACGATCCCAATCTCCCGGATTCATTACACAAAGAGTATCATCAATAAATTTTCTTTAACTGTATTTAGCTATGAGTAACAGCTCAAAAAATTTCACTAAAGAAGAAAAAGCAGCAATAGCTTTAAAAGCTGCATCGGGCGAAGAAAGTACGCTCCATGAACTTGCGGAGAAACACAATGTTTCTGTTGAAGAAATACGTGAATGGATGCGCGAAACCGGAGTTACTGTCGTTAACGAGGATGATGATAGCGTAACGATCAAAACGACCGAAAGCTATGCATCCTCGGTTGAATACGGCGTAGCATTTGACGCGCCAGACTACAAAAAAATTGTCTTTTGGAGCGCATTTGGTTCTGCTGTTGTGCTTCTTATCATTGTTTCTGTTTTCTATGTTCATAGTTATACAACTTCAACTGTAGCTGACAGGACCTCTGAAGAGAGTCAGTTTTATGATATACAACAATTACAACAGCAAGACAGTGAAACGCTGAACAGCTATGGAGTTGTTGATCCCGAGGAAGGCATTTATCGTATCCCGATAGATCAGGCTATCTCAGAAATAGCGAATGAACGTAATTAATGTAACTTTATGAAGTACGCACTGAGAATCGGAACATTGATTTCAGTGTTTTTCATTTTTACTGCCGTTTCGGTATCTGCTCAGCTAAATCAGTCTAAACCGCAAATACTTGAAGATATTGGTGTTGATGAAAAACTTGGGGATACAATTCCCCTTGATCTGAAATTTGCAAATGCTGAAGGTGATTCAGTAAGGCTTGGAGATCTGTTCATCGACGGCAAACCTGTTCTTTTAAATCCATTATACTACGACTGCCCTACTCTATGCAGCCTGGTACTTGATGCGGTTTATAAAGTTGTTGAACAACTGGTTTGGTCTCCCGGTGAAGATTATACAATTATCTCTTTTAGTATCGATCCGGAAGAGGGCCCTGAGCTGGCCGCTCAAAATAAAAGATCTTATTTAGAGTCTCTCGACAGACCTAAAGCTGATGAAGGGTGGCACTTTTTAACCGGTAACGAGCAGGAAATTGAAGCACTGACAGAATCGATTGGATTCCGATATAAATATGATGAACGCACCGGCGAGTATGTACATCTGGCCAGCATAATGATGCTGAGCCCGGAGGGTAAAATTACCCGTTATCTTTACGGTGCCACTTTTAGAGAACTTGATCTGCGAAATGCACTATTTGAAGCTGCTGATGGTAAAATTGGATCAGCGCTGGACCAAGTCATCCTATACTGTTTTACATACGATCCATCATCGCAAAGTTATGTACCGGTTGCGATGAATATTATGAAGCTCGGTGGCTTGGCTACCGTGATTATTCTAGGTATATTTCTTGGAATTTTTTGGAGGCGCGAGCGCCAATCTTCACAATCCTAAAAACTACTACTGAACATGAATAGACTTATTGAATATATGCTTCCACCGGCCAAAAGTACCATTGCCGGTGAGACAGATGCATTGTTCTACTTCATCAACGTAACCAGCTTTATTCTCCTCTTTGGAATTACTGTTGCTATTATCTATTTCGCCTGGAAATACAAAAGAAAGTCGGAAGATGATGTAACACCGGTTATATCCCACAACAACAAACTTGAGATTACCTGGTCTGTGATTCCACTTATTTTGGTAATCATTGTTTTTGGATGGGGATATAATACATATATGAAAAAAATCACCCCTCCCTCCGATGCTTACGAAATTCGAGTAGTTGGTAAAAGCTGGCTTTGGGAATTTCACTATGCAAATGGAAATGTAAGCGTAAATGAACTTCATGTTCCCGTCAACAGACCGGTCAAATTGATCATGAGTTCTGACGATGTGATACACTCACTCTACATCCCTGATTTCAGAGTTAAAATGGATGTTCTTCCAAATCGATATACACAACTGTGGTTTGAAGCAACAGAAGTAGGTGAATCTATTATTTACTGTACTGAGTATTGCGGTACAGCTCACTCAAACATGCTGGCTACAACCTTTGTTCACACACAGGAAGATTTTGAAACATGGCTCGAAACATCCGCAGGAGACGGTGAAGATATGGAACCCGCCGAGCGCGGTGAAATGCTTGTTCAGCGCAATGCGTGTATGACATGCCACTCCGATGACGGCACAAGACTGGTGGGTCCTACTTTCCAGGGTGCCTGGGGATCTGACGTTCCTTTAGAGAGCGGTGAAACGGTTGTTTATGATGAAAACTACGTTCGTGAAAGTATCCTGGAGCCGGGCGCAAAAATTCATGAAGGATTCCAAAACGTAATGCCTTCCTACGCGGGAACACTCGACGACAGACAGATTGATGCAATCATTGAGTATATAAAAACCTTACAATAGACCATGGCAACATCAGAAGCATCTAATACCACTTACAAAAAAGTTCAGGTTCGGCGCTACAAGCCCGAAGAGAATCCTGAGAAACACTATCTCAACGAAGAGAAAGGTCTTTGGGCCTGGTTAACAACCGTTGACCATAAGAAAATCGGCCTGATGTACCTTGGATCGATCGCTCTTTTCTTCCTGGTTGGAGGAATTCTTGCGTTAGTTCTCAGAACAGAATTATGGACTCCGGCACGATCTTTCCTTGATGCAGACCTATACAACCAGGTATTTACTCTGCACGGGGCTATAATGATCTTCTTCTTTCTGGTTCCTTCTGTTCCAACCGTTTTGGGTAACTTTGTGCTGCCACTGCAGCTTGGAGCCAAAGATGTGGCGTTTCCACGCTTGAACCTCGCCAGTTATTATATCTATGTAATTGGTGCCCTGTTTACACTAACGGCCATATTAACCGGCGGTGTGGATACCGGCTGGACATTCTACACTCCTTACAGTGCCACCACAGGAGGTAGTGTAATGATGATGACACTAGGTATCTTCATACTCGGGTTCTCATCCATATTAACGGGTGTGAACTTCATTGTTACAATACATAAGATGCGTTCACCGGGATTAACCTGGTCAAAATTACCACTCAACTTGTGGGCACTTTACGCAACATCCATCATCCAGATTTTGGCTACTCCTGTCCTGGCCATCACGGTTCTTCTTTTAACTATGGAGCGTGCATTGGGAATTGGAATTTTTGATCCCAACCTTGGCGGTGATCCTGTCCTTTATCAACACTTTTTCTGGTTCTACTCCCACCCTGCTGTTTACATTATGATTGTTCCGGGTTTTGGAATTGTATCAGAAATCATCTCAACGTTCTCTAAGAAAATTATATTTGGCTACTGGGCGATTGCACTCTCCTCTCTAGCGATTGCTTTTATCGGTTTCTTGGTTTGGGGACACCACATGTTTACTGCCGGACAATCATCGCTGGCAAACATGGTATTCTCCTTCCTCACCTTTATGGTAGGTATACCAACCGGTATTAAGATTTTTAACTGGCTGGCAACCATGTATAAGGGATCAATTGATCTTAAAGCACCGATGCTATATATCATGATTTTCCTATTCCTCTTCACGATCGGTGGTTTTACCGGAATTATGCTGGGTGCCCTTTCTGTAGATATTCACCTTCACGACACATACTACGTAGTTGCACACTTCCACTACGTGATGGTGGGCGGTATGGTAATGGCTTTCCTTGGCGGTATTCACTATTGGTGGCCAAAAATGTTCGGTAAGATGTACAGCGAACTCTGGGCAAGAATTGCAGCAGTATTTATCTTTATCGGATTCAACATGACCTTTTTACCGCAGTTCATCATGGGGTCTCAGGGAATGCCGAGAAGATACTTCAACTATATTGAGCAGTTTCAGGCATTCCATCAAACATCTACTGTTGGAGCTTACATAATGGGAGTCGGCTTTCTGATTATTGCCTTCTATCTGATTCACTCTCTGATGAAGGGTAAACGTGCCGGTTCAAACCCATGGGGCAGCCGTGCACTCGAATGGCAAACAGCTTCTCCACCGCCGCTGCATAACTTTGAACATGTACCGGTAATCATTAACGGGCCGTACGACTATCATAAACCAATGTCTGAATTCCAGTTGGGAATTGCGTCCAAGCATAACGGTCACCATGCAGAAGAGACGGTGAACGTACCCGAATCAGCACAAGAAAAAGCATAAATCAAACAGAATAGAAATCATGTCATCAACTTCTGCTACTGAAGAAAAACGGCTGGATCACGTTCAACACCATTTTGTTGACGGTGAACAGCAATTCGAATCTGCCAAAATGGGTATGTGGGTCTTTATCGTGACTGAGGTACTTATGTTTGGCGGCCTTTTCCTTGCTTACATCGCTTACCGTTCGTGGTATCCTGAACTCTTTTTAGAAGCCTCTACTGAGTTAGATGCTTTTTGGGGCATGGTTAACACATTTGTTCTGATCGGTAGTTCACTTACTGTTGCCATGGCGATCCGTTCGGCTCAGTTAAATCAGATCAAAGGATTGATCATCAATTTGTATATCACAATTGGTCTGGCTATCACCTTTATGGTGATTAAGTATTTTGAATACTCTGAAAAGATAGCAAAAGGAATCGCGCCCGGTAATTACTATACGTACGACGGTCTGGAGCATGAAAAAGCGAACATTTTCTTCAGCATCTATTATATGATGACCGGCCTTCACGGTATTCACGTTATTATCGGTATCGGATTGATGATATGGCTTGTTGTAAAAGCGAAGAAAAAAGTATTTCACAGCGGATACTATACTCCGGTTGAAATCACCGGACTCTACTGGCACCTTGTGGATGTTATCTGGATTTTCCTTTTCCCACTACTCTACCTGATCGACTAACTGAAAAAAATTATTACACACTATTATGAGTGGACATCATATTTCATCAGCCAAATTTCTATGGGGAATCGCAATCACCCTGTTTTTCCTAACTTTTGTAACAGTAGCCGTTACATGGATTCAAATTCCTGAGCCATGGAATGTTGTGGTAGCTATTGGAATCGCTGTTGTAAAGGCTTTACTGGTAATACTCTTCTTCATGAACCTTTACTGGGACAGTAAATTTAACTCACTGTTATTTATTTTTTCAATCATATTCTTCCTTCTGCTGGTTGGAATAACGCTCCTGGATACACTATTCAGAGTTGATCCAACTCCATCGTTCTAAAGCAGATTTAACTCTTTTGCAAAGGCCGATTTCTTACGAGATCGGCCTTTTTTTATTTACATTTCAGACAGCTGAAACTCAAAATACAATTTGCAGAAAATGAACCGTTTAGAGCTAGGAAATTTAGAACTCTATCCCATCGAAACCGGCAGATTCAGGCTGGATGGTGGCGCAATGTTTGGTGTAGTACCCAAAACACTCTGGAGCAGAATGATTCCTACTGACGATAAAAACCGTATTCCAATGGCAATGCGATGTATGGTCGTAAAGTCTAAATCAACGAACAGAGTTTATCTTATCGATAATGGGTGCGGTAATAAGTTTGACGAAAAGATGGAGAAGATCTATTCGCTGGATTACGATCACAGCAATCTTATTGATTCTCTGAAAGATATTAATATCAAGCCTGAAGAGATCACCGACATGGTGTTCACTCATCTGCACTTTGACCACTCGGGCGGTACTACAGACTACGACGGTGATGGAAATCTCTATGAAGTTTTCCCTAACGCAACCTACCATGTAAACAAAAGGCATTGGGAAACAGCTACAAATCCCAATGATCGAGAAAAGGCGAGTTTTTTTCCTGAAAATATTGATCCAATTAGAAATAGCGGGAGATTAAATCTTACGGAAGATGGAGTATCATTTGAAGAAGGATTTAAAACGGTGGTGATGAATGGCCATACTGAAGGCCAGCAGCTTCCACTCTTTTCTGACGGAGAGAAAACAATTATTTATGCGGCAGATCTTTTCCCAACCTATGCTCATATCCCTCTTCCATGGATTATGGGTTATGATATGAAACCGCTGCAAACTCTGGATGAGAAGAAAGAGTTTTTAAAAAAGGCAGTAGACAATTCATGGTACCTGTTCATGGAACATGATGCCGATCATGAAATGATTACACTTAAAAAAGATAACGGTAAATATTCTATGGATCAGTCTATGAAGATATCTGACATCGAATAATTGCCTGTTCATTTCGTTGGTTTATGTATCAACTTACCCAACTTTAATATTCAATCTCTGAATGCCTCACAACCCCAATAATATACCAGACACCAAACTGGAGGAGCTCCTCAAACTTTTGAGGGATCAACATGCTCGTTTGGGGCGATTCAGAAGAAGAACAATCCTCTTCTCGATTGCAGCCGTACTCTTAAGCGGATTATCTCTTTTCTTCCTATTTGAAAATATTTTATATAGTGAACCTTCAGTAAAAATAAGTTTTCTGCTGGCGTTGGTAATTGCAGCTACCATTACTGCGTGGAAGGTTAGAGAAAAATTTTATCATCCTGCATTTCAAGAGTTCTATACAGCTTTTTTCTCAGATACGGGGAAAGAAAAACTCCTGAGTGCCGTCGATCTCCATCTCTATCCGGATCAGAAGAGCTCTGTTTTTTACGAAGCTGCTGTTTCCGAAAACCTGTCTAACATCCATTTCACAGAGGTCCTAACAAGGCTCGGCAACTATATTCGCCAAAAGAGTGAATATAAAATATACAAGCAGTCAGCAATATCTTTCATAACCTCAGTGGTACTTTTTGGCTTTCTTTCTGTTTCTCTGTCGGAGCCGGCGTCCCGAACATTTCAGTTCTGGGAAACTTTTACCAAACCCAATCCCTATCAATACACTATTTCTCCGGGGGACGCAATTGTAGAGCACGGAACTTCTTTTCTCCCAATAATTGAGTTCACTGATGGAAATCACCCCGATCAGATACTTCTCTCATTCAAGACAGACGTTGAGGAGACCTACAGGACAAGACCGGTACAAAGTGTTGGTGAGAATAGTTACAGCCCCGCTGAGATAGAGCTTACAAATACGATATCCTACAGGTTTAAAATGGATGAATTTGTAAGTGAAGAATTCCTGGCAGAAATCCGTCTGCAGCCCAGATTCGATGAGCTTCTTGCTGAAGTTACTCCACCTGATTACACTCAGCTTTCAAAAACAGAGTCCTCCTACCCTTTTACTGAAATCTCCTTCTATCCCGGTTCTGAAATTTCATTTTACGGAACGACCAACAAAGAGCTCACCTCAATCTCAGTAAATCAATCAGAAGGGAGCGGAACGCCTGCCACTGAAACCTATAATGGAAAAACAGAAATTTCTTACACCCTCTCCCCAGAAAAAAGTGATACGTTATTCTTTTTGATGAAAGACGAGGACAATTTAGAGAATAGTATTCGATACAGAACCATTTTGAAAATGGCTGAAGATCGCCCCCCTGTTGTAACCATCCTTGAACCTACAGGGACTATTCAGAGTTCTAATCCAGAATTTTTGAACATAAGGTATAGGGCAACGGATGACTTCGGGCTGGTTAGGGCACAGCTTATTTGGGAACTGCGTCGTGCATTTGTGGATAATCCCATAGAAGGGAGTGAATCACTTTCCAGGCCGGGTAACGGTTATACTGAAAACTATCAATGGAAATTAACCAATCTGGATTTAAGACCGCGTGACGAGCTGCAATTCAGAGTTCGTGTTTGGGATAACGACGAAATATCAGGACCTAAATTCAGTGATTCCAATATCGTTACTCTTATTATTCCATCCCTGGCCGAAAGTTTTGAAGAACTTGACCGCCGCGAGCGGGATGTGCAGGGAGAACTGGATGAAATTTCTGATAATTTCAGAAATATGGAACGTGAATACCAAGAGTTTCTGGAGAGACTTCGCCAAAATCCTGAGGGTGGATTTGAGGAAGAACAGATTCTGGAGGAGATCAGGGAACAACAATCGGATATTGATGATGCCATTAGGCAGATGAATGAGCAGTTTGAGCAGCTTCAGTCCGAAATCATGCAAAACGAGAACGTATCTGAAGAGACTCAAAGAGCATACAGAGAACTTCAGCAGCTGATGCGTGAACTTGACGATCCTGCACTCCGTGAGGCCATGGAAGAGCTACAGCGAGCACTGCAGAACATGTCGCCCGACGAAATCGAACGTGCACTCGAAAACGTTAATTTTAACGAAAACCTCTACAGAGAGAGGCTTGAGCGCACTGTTGAGCTTTTTAAGCAGCTGAAAATGAATAGCGACCTCGACAAGCTGGCCCGGCAATATGAGGATCTGGCTGAAAGAGTCAGGCCACAAGAAGATCAGTCTCTGCAGGAATTACAGAACGAGCTGGAAAATAGCGGAGATGATATTGAATCGATTTCTGAACAGCTCGAAAATCTGGATCAAAATCCTCCGCGAAGGTCTGAACAGCAGATCCGGCAACTGAAGGAAGAATCACAATCCCAGCTGAATGAAATTACAGAACAGTTAGATGATCTGAACAGACAAACTGAGGAGGAAAGAAGCAGTGGAAATGATCAGGCTGATGAAAACATCCAAAATGAACAACAAAATATCAGCAACCGGCTTGAACAGCAGGCAGAGAAAATAAGGTCGGAAAGAAGCGAAATGAGCGGACAACAAATTCAGGTGAACATTCTCGCTCTTCAGCAATCTCTCTACACACTGCTCGAACTTTCAGATCTGCAAGAGTATATCACCAAAACAGCCGCCGAAACCCGAAGCAGAAGCCAGGGATATGTTGATCTTGCCCGAAATCAAAAGAGTGTTGCTGATCAGTTTTCAATAACTGCCGATACCCTTTTTCAAGTCTCAGCCGAATTGCCGGGTGTGCCAAATCAGATCAATAGAAAAAAGGCAGAAGTAGAACGCAGTTTATCACAGTCTCTCGATGAAATGGTTGAAAGAAATCAACGTAATGCATCTGTAACATCACGCGAGGCTTTCGCCGGTATTAATGATCTGGCTTCTATGCTGGCATCCCTAATTGATCAGCTTATGGATCAGCAAAACGGCAGCGGTGGCGGAATGAGTATGCAACAGATGATTGAACAGATGCAGCAGATGTCAGGCGACCAGCAGCAGCTCAATCAACAACTCCAGGAGCTGATCAACGACATGCAGGGTGATCGACTCAGCCAGGAACAATCAGAAAGACTGGATCAGCTGGCCCGGCAGCAAAACGAGATCAGAAGGCAGCTTCGTGATCTGCAGCAGCGAGGTGCATTTGAATCCGGCGATCGGGTTTTAAGTGAACTTCAACGCATGATGGATGAAATGGAGGATTCCATAAACGACATGCGCGGAGGCTTAACGGATCCGATCATGACGGAAAGGCAACAAAATATCTTATCCAGAATGCTAGATGCAGAGCAGGCTCTGCAGCAAAGAGGGGAAATGGATGAACGTGAAGGGACGGCATCTTCCGAATATGACCAAACTCTACCTCCCGATATGACTCTTCAGGAACTTGAACAGGAGATTCGCAGCCGACTGCAGGATCCCAGCTACACCCGTTTTTCTGAAGCTTTTCAGCAGCTGATAGAGAGATATTTTGAGCAACTTCGAAGATTCGAAGAACAGCCTGGAAGACAATAAGTTGTAATAACATCTTTTTACACCAATCGTCTCAATACATTTAGCCCCTCTTTATTTTTTTAATAAAAAGTTGGCATATTGGTCTCATAACACTAAAAAAAACCAAAATTCTATGAAAAAGTATCTGATACTTACCTTTCTATTTATTTTTACTGTTCCTCAACTGCTATCCTCCCAATCGATCTCTTCACCTTCGGTTGATATAGAGATTGTAGATAAAATTATTGAGGAAGGAATAGAGCGATCTCAGGTAATGGAAATTGCAAGCTGGCTCACCGATGTCTACGGACCGCGTCTCACCAATTCCCCGCAAATGAGAAACGCTAATGAATACACCAAACGGGCACTTGAAGAGATGGGTCTCGAAAATGCTCACCTGCACCAGTGGGGTCCATTCGGAAAAGGATGGGAATTAAATCGATTTGCCATGCACGCAAATACTCCATACACATATTTCCCAATTACCGCCTATCCTAAAGCGTGGTCACCCGGACATGAAGGGCCGGTACAAGGGGAAGTTATCTTTTTGAGTATTGAAAGCGTTGATGAGCTGGAGCAGTATCGGGGGCAGCTTGGCAATAAATTTGTTATGCTCGATTTACCGCAGGAACCGGAGCCCAGCTGGGATCCTATTGCAAGCAGAGTCAGTGACTCCAGGCTACTGGACCTTGCAAACGCCTCAGAAGAGGTACGCCCTCGCGAACAAAATCAGCGAAGCCCCAACCCGGGTGCCGCGGAGCGAGCTCAGCTTCAGTATGAACTGATGAAATTTATCTGGGAAGAGAAACCGCTGGCCATACTGGATTATGGCTACAGAGGATGGTATGGACAAATTGCAGTTGGTGCTGCATCTGTACCTTCAGAGCCGGGTACACCGTGGGGAGAACGACCACGAGTTTGGGATGTTGACGTAGATGATGTTGTTCCTCAAATCTCACTTAAACGTGAGCACTATGGACGAATCTTCAGACTTCTTGAAAAAGATCTTTCTGTTGAGATCGAACTCGACATGCAGGTTACCTTTCACGAAGATGATCTCTACGGTTACAACACAATTGCTGAAATTCCCGGTACAGATCCTGAATTAAAAGACGAAGTGGTGATGCTGGGTGCTCATCTCGATTCATGGCATGCGGCAACCGGCGGATCTGATAATGCATCCGGGTCGGCTGTAATGATGGAAGCTGTTCGTATCCTTAAAGAACTTGGAGTAGAACCTCGAAGAACTATTCGCATCGCACTGTGGGATGGCGAAGAACAAGGGCTTCACGGATCACGAGAATATGTGGCCGATCATTTTGCATCTGCAGCAGGTGGCTGGAATCAGAGTGGTGAAATGGAGAAAAAAGAAAATTATGACAACTTCTCCGCATACTACAATTTCGATAACGGAACAGGCCAAATACGCGGAATCTACCTTCAGCAAAACGAAGATTTAAGACTGCTCTTCAGAACCTGGCTGAAACCATTCGAAGATTGGAGTGCCAACACTGTTTCTTACAATAATACAGGGTCAACAGATCATATAGCATTCGACAGAGTTGGATTGCCCGGTTTCCAGTTCATTCAGGATCCGATCGAATATTTTACAATGACTCACCACTCCAACATGGACTACTACGAACGTCTTGTAGAACAGGACCTGCAGCGATCTGCAGTGATCATTGCTACAATGGTTTATCATACAGCTATGCTGGATGAAAAACTACCTCGCAAATAATTCACTTTTCTTATCAGTTTCTAAATCCCCTGTTTAACCGCAGGGGATTTTTTTATCCGAAAAACTTTGCCCATCTCCCGTCACTTTTGCATTTTCACTTCATCAAACCGCGAACAATACAACTACTCTATGATCCGACTAAAAGTATTTATTACAGCAATCATACTTACCACATTCATTTCCCTTCCTGTACATGCACAGCAGGTTATACCTGATCAATTTGACGATTGGGTTCAGGCGGGTATGGAACAGTGGGAAATACCCGGAATGGCTATAGCTATTGTAAAAGATGGAGAAGTTGTACTGGCAAAAGGTTACGGTATACAAAAGCTTGGAGAAGCTGAGACGGTTAACGAGCACACACAATTTGGCATTGCTTCTGTAAGTAAACATATGACGGCTTCATCTCTGGCTGTTTTGGTTGATGAAGGCGTTATTGCATGGGACGACCCGGTTACTAAACATATTCCGTGGTTTAAACTCAGCGATCCCTGGGCAACCGAGAACGTAACGATTCGAGATCTCCTTACGCATCAGGTTGGAGTAGGCCGCATGCTGGGTAATCGTCTGCAGTTTATGACAAACCGATCCAGAGAGGAGCTACTATACAGAATGCGGTATCACGATTTTGAACAGCCATTTCGATCCTCTTATGTGTACAGCAATGTAATGTACACACTGGCCGGTGAGATCGTAAATGCGGTCACAGATTCTACCTGGGATGAATTTATGCATGAACGGTTTTTTACTCCACTGGGTATGGATCGAACCAATACCAGTATCACCCGGCTCCATTCTGATGGCAACGCTGCCTGGCCACACCAATACATCAGAGGTGAAGTTGTTACGATTCCCCGAAGGAACTGGGATAATGCAGCCCCTGCCGGTGGAGTCAACTCTACCGCAACTGACATGGCGGAGTGGATGAAATTACAGCTTGATACCGCCGGAACTCATGATGATACAGAGTACATCACTTCACAAACCATGCGGGCTTTACAAACACCACAGGTATCTCTCGGTTCAAACTCTGTCGAAGCTCCTCAAAGAAGCTATGGATTTGGATTCACCATCACAGATTACAACGGAACTCGCACACTTTCACACGGCGGTGCCACGGATGGAATGAATACATCGTTTTTACTCGCCCCCGAACACAATTTTGGTATCATCGTTATGACCAATGTGTTCAACTCATTCCGGGAAGCTGTAGTATATACCGTTTTAGACCAAATGCTTGGTATTGAAGGAAACGACTGGAATCGTATTTACTATGATGGCTATCAAAATCGATTTGAGGCTGTTTCATTGATCCGGGAAGAGTTTGAATCGACCAGAATTTCCGGAACATCACCCACACACTCACTTGATGCTTACACAGGTTCTTACCGGCATCACCTCTATGATAATGCTGACCTCATCCAAAAAGACGGGAAACTGTATATTACCCTCTGGGATGATGAAGAGTTAAGCGGTGAGCTTGAGCATTGGCACCATAACACCTTCAGAATTCACTGGAAAAATCCGGGCCAACGGGAGGATTTCGTAAAGTTTGATATGAATCTGGAGGGCGAAATTGATGAGATGACGCTAAGGTTTACTCTGCGCCCAATGGTTCTTCAGGTTGGCTCATACCCGACCAACTACTACAGAGATGTGGTATACTCAAAAATGATGGAAGAGAACTAATGCAAAAAAGCGATGATAATATTGTTGAGGAAATTATACGCTTCTTAAAAACGGAAGAAGAAGTATTCGGACCATTTTCGGTTACCCCTTCTGAAAATCGGAGTTCAGAACCGGACATGGAAGAACCGGTTGCACCCTCAATGGATTCGGAGAAAATTTCCGATACCACCAAAGAAAAGAGTCCTTCCACTGCTGAGAAACTTGCTGCTTGCTCTACATTAGACGAGTTAAAAACTCTCTGTTTGGAAGCGGATGAACTTCACACGGATCTTGAGGGTACAAATCTTGTATTTAGTGTGGGTAATCCGGAAGCCGACCTCATGCTGATTGGCGAAGCGCCGGGCGAACAGGAAGATCAACTGGGGGAGCCATTTGTTGGAGCCGCCGGTCAGCTTTTGAATAAAATTTTAGCTGCAATTGATTTTAAACGCGAAGACGTCTATATCGCAAATATCTTAAAACATCGACCTCCCGGTAACCGGAATCCAAAACCGGAAGAAGCTGTCCGGAGTCTGCCCTATCTGAAAAAGCAGATAGAGCTGATTAATCCAAAAATCATACTCTGTCTGGGTAAAGTTTCAGGTCAAACCATGTTAAACAGTGATGATACACTTGGCAATATGAGAGGTTCATTCCATTCATTCGGCAATCGTGAGCTCTATGTTACCTATCACCCCGCTGCCCTTCTTAGAAATGCACAGTGGAAACGGCCTACATGGGAGGATGTGCAAAAGGTGCGGAACCGGTATGATGAATTAAACGGAAAACCGTAAAAAATACTGTAATGAAAGGCGATTTTAATCTGCATACTTGGTGCACTTTTTTGTAGCTTACAAGGCCGGCCAAAGAGTGAAAATATCCCCTCTAAGGGCCGCTGTTTAATTATTTAAAATTATTGGTTTAGCAATCTATGCCCAGTCAAAACGGCTCAAATTATCAGGACAATAAAAAGAATTCATCGGCCCCGCACGACGGCGGAAGAGTTCCTCCTCAGGCTGTAGAAATTGAAGAAGCTGTACTGGGTGCCATGCTGATTGAACATGAAGCAGCAACAATCGCCCTTCAGCTGCTGAGTCCCAATGATTTTTACAAACCTGCTCACAAGCATATTTTTGAAACACTTTTTGAACTCTATGAGCGAGACAATCCCCTCGATCTGATCACCGTCGAAAATGAGCTTCGAGATAAATCCCTTCTGGATAGCGTAGGCGGAGCCGGATACCTGGCTGACCTGACCCGTTCAGTAAGTTCTGCCGCCAGTGTTGATTACCACGCTCAGATTATTTCAGAGAAAGCGGTTAAGCGAAATCTGATCCTCAACTGCAACGAGATCATCAAAGCCGCTTACGACTCCACTACAGACGCTTATGATGTACTGGACCATGCAGAACAGAGTATATTTGACATCGCCAATACAAAGAGCCGTGCAAACGCTACTAAGATTGGTGATGTATTGAAGGATACCCTGGCTCATCTTGAGGATTTGAGAGGCAAACCTGCAGGAGTTACCGGCGTGCCAACAGGACTTGATGTTGACAACTACACATCGGGCTGGCAAAAAGGCGATCTCGTAATTATTGCTGCCCGGCCTTCTATGGGTAAAACAGCGTTTACTCTTACTTGTGCCAGAAATGCGGCACTCCATCCTGATGAGAACCTGCAGGCCAATGTTGCGCTCTTCAGTCTTGAGATGTCGGCACAGCAGCTCGTACAGCGTTTTCTCACAATGGAGGCCCGAATTGACGCACAGGCAGCCCGTACCGGCCGTTTGAAAGATGAGGACTTTAAACGTCTCATTGATGCAGCCAGCCGGCTTTTTACAGCAAATATTTTTATTGATGATACACCCAGTTTAAGTGTGATGGAGATGCGTACCAAGTGCCGTCGACTGAAAAGCGAGCACGATATTGGGATGATTGTAGTTGACTACCTCCAGCTTATGACTGCCACATCAAAAGATGTTGGAAACCGTGAACAGGAGATCGCAACAATTTCCCGAGGGTTAAAGGCATTGGCGAAAGAACTGGATGTACCTGTTATTGCACTTTCCCAGTTGAGCCGTCAGGTTGAGCAGCGCGGCGGTGATAAGCGTCCGCAATTGAGTGACCTTCGTGAATCGGGATCGATTGAGCAGGATGCCGATGTTGTCTGCTTTCTCTACCGCCCCGAATATTATGGAATTACCACAACTCCTGAGGGTGAATCTACAAACGGATTGGCCGAACTGATTATTGGGAAACAGCGTAATGGTCCGGTAGGATCTACCCGCATGGCATTTGTTAAAGAGTATGCCCGTTTCGAAAAACTGGCCCGTGCAGAAAATAATCCTTTCCAGGACGCTAATGATCAAAGTTCACTCCCTCCCCCATCAGAAGGTGGTGGAGATACAGGCGGAGCTCCTCCGCCATTTAGCCCCGGCGGTGATGATGAGGCTCCGTTTTAACAAACTACGTTTTTTCGTCTCTCCACTGACCTAAATCTACACTTAATGAGAAGTGAGAAAAGTGGATCTCTAAAAAAGAGTTAAAATGAAGCTACACTCTCGGTTCGGGCCAATTCATCAAACAGATCATCATATTTTCCGATCATCCGGCTCCAGTCCAGATGGCTGTTTATATTTTGAAGCGATGACTTTGGCAGTGGCTGAGTCTCTCCGGTAAGAAGATCCTTAAGATACCTGAAAAGTTCATCTTCAGACTCATAGAGAACAGAAGAGTGTAAAAGCGGCTTGTGCAGACTTTCAGGTATCAATTCAGGATAGTGAAGTTGATTCGGTACAAGCGGGTGGCAGCCGCAATAGACGGCTTCCATGATGGCCACGCAGAAAAACTCATAGGTTGCGGTAGAAACTACAATATCCCCGGAGTGCAGCAACTGGCTGTAGCGTTCCGGATCATCCACATAGCCGAAGTGGGTAATTTGATCTCCAAATCGTTTCCACGCACGCTCAAACTCTTCCGGTTTTTTATGTCTGGTATCTCCCGCCAAAATCAGGTCGAACTCAAGATCAATATCGTTCAGACGATTCAGTACTTTAAAAAACATGGCTGGATTTCGATCAAACTGCCACCTTTGATTCCATACAATAACCGGACGCTTATTTTCGCTCCGGGTATCAGGGTGCTGATCAAAAAATTTCAGATCCAGCCCGGGATACATCACCATACTTTTATCCCTGATCTGCTGAATCGTGTTGTATGTTTTATCATCAGGAAAATTATTCAAAAACTCAGGCAGTGCCTCGAAAAGATCCTTCATGTGGAATTCCGATGAGAAGAGAAGCTTATCTGCCGAAAGCATGCTCAGATAGTTAATGTGGCAGTAGGTCAAATCCCGCTCCTCTCCTTCCGGCATCGGCTGGGTAAGCTGATTCTCGTGCATCACCATAATTTTTGGAGTATGCGCAAAACGGGGATTTGTAAGTGCCAGGAAAGCCGGCAAATTGGTCATGCTGCTTACAAGCAGCAGATCGATATCCTCTTTAATATGACTCGCCATTTCAGCCAGCTTCACCGAATCTCCGTGCATTCTCCATTTCCATCCTTTATAGTTCAGCTTGATCGAATTGATATGGTGACGGGAGTTTTCCTGCAATCCCTTCAAAAATGCTTTATGCGATCCGCTGTAAAATGGTTCTACGGCTAAAATATTCAATATCCCTGTGGTTTAGATTTAACCTGTTCCTTTAAGCTGAGAATATAAAATAAAAAGATGGGATTATTGAGAAGGGTATAAAAAAGGAAACCTGTCCGGATCTTTTATTAGAACCGAACAGGTTTAATCGTTTTGTGATTGGATAAATGGCGGATTCAGAAATTGCTACTTCACAAACAGCATTTCCCGGTAGATTGGAAGCGGCCAGTAGTCATCTGCTGTGTATCGCTCCAGGTAATCTACAGAATCACGAATCTTGCCCATTGCCGGAATAATCTTTGCCCGATACTCCTTGCAAAGCTCAATGATTTCTTCACTTTCCAGATCTTTCTGAACTTTTTTGAGCTCAATCATCGCTTTTCCAAGATCGTTTAAAGCACCGTTTACGGTTTCCAGCATCTCTTTTGAACCATAGTTATCCAAACCAAGTTCTGCTGTATCTTTTACCGTTGCAGTCAATTCGTTGATATATCGAATTGCTGCCGGATAAACCATCGTTCTGGCGATCGCTTCCGTGGTATCCACTTCAATGTTCAGATTCGTCACATACTGCTCGGCCCAAATTTCAAGTCGAGAATGAATTTCCCGCGACGTCATCACCTCATATTTTTCGAACAGATTTATGTTCTTCTCATTGGTTAAATACGGCAATGCATCGGCAGTAGACTTGAGATTTAGCAGTCCGCGCTTTTCAGCCTCTTTCTGCCAGTCGTCAGAGTATCCGTCACCATTAAAAATAATGCTTCGGGCTTCACTCATTGTTTCTACCAAAACTTCTTTCAGAGAACTTTCAAGATCTTTTTCTTCCATCTTTTTCTCCAGGCTGGTACACATCGTATCAATCGATTCAGCTACTGCTGTATTCAGTACAACAATAGGGAATGAAACAGACTGACTTGAACCAACCGCTCTGAATTCAAACTTATTTCCGGTAAATGCAAATGGTGATGTTCGGTTTCTGTCTCCTGCGTGCTTTGGAATAGTAGGCAGTACCGGAGAACCCAATCCCATCAATCCGGATTTCATCGACTTCTTCAACCCGCCGTTCAACAGCTGCTTGATAATATCTTCCAGCTGTTCACCGATGTAAGCAGATATAATTGCAGGCGGCGCTTCATTTGCTCCAAGCCTGTGATCGTTGCTTGCACTGGCAATAGAGATTCTCAACAGATCCTGATGCTTATAGACTGCACTTAGCACAGCTGAGAAGAAAAACAGGAACTGCATGTTTTCATGCGGACTTTCACCCGGTTCAAGCAGATTCATCCCTTCTGCTGTACTTAACGACCAGTTTAGATGTTTACCGCTGCCATTTAGTCCGTCAAATGGTTTTTCATGCAGCAGACACTCAAACCCATATTTTTTGGCAATCTTTTTCAGAACAATCATCATTAACTGCTGATGATCTGCCGCAATATTACAGTTTTCAAAAATCGGAGCTACCTCGAACTGCCCTGGAGCAACTTCGTTGTGACGGGTTTTTACCGGAATTCCAAGCTTATAGAGTTCGCGTTCAGCTTCGAGCATAAACGAAAGTACCCTGTCCGGAATTGACCCAAAATAGTGATCATCCAGCTCCTGTCCGCGAGGTGGCTTAGCACCGACCAGCGTTCGGCCGGATGTCATTAAATCCGGTCTGCGATAGAAGAACTCCTGATCAATCAGGAAATACTCCTGCTCGCAACCTACTGTAGAGGTAACTCTTTTTGATTCAACCCCAAACAGCGCAAGAGCGCGCTTGGTCTGTTCATCCAGAGTTTCTACAGAACGCAGAAGCGGTGTTTTATGATCAAGCGCTTCACCTGTCCATGATGCAAATGCCGTTGGAATACAAAGGTACTTCCCATTTTGATTTTCAATTAAAAAAACCGGGGATGTTGGGTCCCAGGCTGTATAACCTCTTGCTTCGAATGTAGCCCTCAGGCCGCCACTTGGAAAACTGGATGCATCAGGTTCACCCTGTATCAAATCCTTTCCGGAAAACTCTGATACAGCTCCGCCTCCCTGGTTCGGTGTAATAAAACTATCGTGTTTTTCTGCCGTTGCTCCGGTTAACGGTTGGAACCAGTGAGTAAAATGAGTAGCTCCCATTTCTGTGGCCCACTCCTTCATAGCTAAAGCCACCGCATCTGCTACTGATAAATTCAGCTGTTGACCTTCTTCAATCGTCATTTTCAATTCCTGCCAGGCTAGTTTGGGCAGCCTCTCCCTGAGATCTTCAAGTGTGAGAGTGTACTCACCAAAAACCTCTGTGATGTGCATCTGTTTAAAATCACCGTTAGCTTGCGGGTTCCAGTTTCTGGCTGCGGCTAAGGTATCGTAGCGACGTATTGTCTGTGTCATTATTTTTTTAAAGTTTGGTTCGGGGTTTTGAACAGCGGAAATATATCAGTGTTTGAAAATAATTAAAATTATTTCTTAGTAATTTTAAAAATCATTACTTATTTAAGTTTCAGTATCTATTTTAGTTAAATTTTTAATTAAAAGCGCTTTCAGTTTTCCCGTTAACAAAATTTATTTATCCATACCCTGCTTCTGTCGAATTTTTTAAGGGAGTTGTTCATTCTGTATCTTTACACATTCATTTTTAAACCTTGTAACAGAGAACTTCCTTTGAAATCATCTACATTTAAGGTTTGGCTGTCAGCCGCAAGACCTCAAACACTGGCAGCTGCATTCATCCCTGTACTGATTGGTGCATCCATCGCATTCTGGCAGGACTCATTAATGTGGGACGCTACACTTGTTGCCTTGTTTTGTGCTTTTGCCATTCAGATCGGCACTAATTTCGCTAACGACTATTTTGATTTTGTAAAAGGTGCCGACACCGATCAGAGAATTGGTTTTGAACGCGCTACTGCTTCCGGGGCCGTTGCTCCAAAAACGATGCTAAGAGCAACTACCGTTACAATGTTTATCGCCTTTCTGGCCGGTTTGTATCTCGTCTGGATCGGTGGATGGGTTATATTATGGATCGGCTTGCTATCCCTCCTCTTTGGAATACTTTATACAGGCGGCCCTTTTCCGCTCGGCTACAATGGGCTTGGCGACCTATTTGTTTTTATCTTTTTTGGATTTGTTGCCGTGATGGGCACAACGTATGTAAACACTCTGGAGTGGAGCATGTACGCCTTCTGGGCATCGATTCCCGTGGGCGCACTCTGCGTAAATATCTTGGTGGTCAACAACCTGAGAGATGTTGAACAGGATAAAGTTTCAGGTAAACGGACTTTGGGAGTCCTGTTTGGAGAAAATGCTCTTAAAATTGAATATGTAGTGATGATAGCACTGGCTTATCTGACACCCGTCTTTTTCTATCATATTTTAGACTATTCGATTTTTATCATGCTTCCCTATCTGTCTCTTTTCTTTGCATGGAATTTAAACAAAGAGGTATGGTATCATGAGGACAAAAGAACACTTAACAACACACTCGAAAGAACGGCTAAATTAATGGTTGTTTACGGCTTTTTATTTGCAGCCGGCCTTATCCTTTAAAATATTGATTGAGCTAATTACATATCGGCTTCCATTTTCAAAACCCTTTGTAACCGGATCTGCTTCGTTTAGGCACAGAGAAGGCTTACTTATTCGATATTCTGATGACGCAACCGAGGTTCTTACCGAAGCATCACCGCTTCCGGGATTCTCTTCCGAAACACTTGATCAGGTAATATCTGCAGCCGGAAATAAAAAAGATGCGATCGACTTATTCTTTACAAAATCGTACTCGCTCCGGGAGTTAAAGGAATTTTTAAAAGAGCTCCCAAATCTTCCATCCCTTCAATTTGCTCTTAGCTTTATGGGGATTCAGATTTTGTCGGGAAGAAACCGGCAATCGCTTTATGACCTTTTTGATGTTGATAAACCTTCTGACGTCCGGGTAAATGATGTGCTGCCCATTCAGAGTCTGGATGAAACAATCCGTCATTTTAAAAAAAGTTATCAGAATGGATTCAGAACCTTCAAAGTAAAGTCTTCTTTTCCAACAGACCAACTAATCAGAAGTTTAAATGCACTTAACCAAATTTCAGGTAAAGACTCAGTATTCCGAATCGATGCAAATCGATCGTGGCCGGCTGATAAATCCTCCGGGATCATAAAAGAGCTGGAAAGATTCAGCATTGAGTATATTGAAGAGCCATTTACCGGCACTGATCTTTACTCTTTCACTGAATTCTGTAAAAGATCCAAAATCCCGATTGCACTCGATGAATCCATTCAAAATGTTTCTCATCTAAAAGAGTTGTTAAATAATTTGCCTGAAGCAGTATTTATTATCAAACCGACGGTTCTTGGAAATCTATTCGATTTATTTGAAACATTATCTCAGTTGAGAACTCATTTTAACAGAGTTATTGTTACAACAGCACTGGAATCGTCCATCGGCAGAAAATCTGTTTGCTCCATAGCGTCACTTATTGGAGATCGAACCATGGCTCACGGACTGAATACAGGCCGGTTTTTCAAATCTGATTTAATGGTCGATAAGCAGATTTCAGATGGCAGATTAGAACTTCCAACATCCGGCTTTTACTCTGCCGGAATTGCTGATTTAAATAACAACTACATTCAATCCGTTGAATGATTTAACCCGTAATATTTAGTTCAACTGAATCATGAGTTCGGGTCAATTCAAAATACCAACCTTCAGTACACCTGAAAAAGAGCTGACTTTTTTGACTTCGGAGAAAGGAAGTTATACCTACGAAAATCTGTTTGGGTTTACAGGCTGGCTGGCAAAGGAGACAAAAGATATTTCCGTCTCCGTCGAAAAACCACTTCTAATCTGCAGTTCTTCATCAGATGAAATCATTTTTCTGATATCAGCCTGCTACCTTCTAAAAATTCCTTTTCTATCTCTTCATGAGGATTTTTCAGCAGCAGACGCTAAGACCCTGAAATCGCAAATTGATCCCTCACTCATTTTCACAGATGATCCCGAAAAGTTTAAAGCGATATTTAACGCCCGATTAATCAACATAGGCACAGAACAGTTGAGGCTATCCGGCGGTTTTGATGAATCTGCATTTTCAATATCTGATCCCGAACTTGTTGCTGGTCTTTTTTTAACATCCGGTTCCACAGGAACTCCCAAAATTGTACCGATTAAAAGAAGACAGGTTCTGTTTGCGGCTGAAGCCTCCGCTAATAACTTCAAACCGGGGGAAAATAGATATTGGCTGCTTTGCCTGCCTTTAAATCACGTTGGCGGGATATCCATCATCCTGCGCTCTATTCTTTACAATTCAGCTATTTACAGATTGGATTCATTCGATACCGAAATAATCCATCAACTCTTGTCAGAGAACCGGGAGTTTGAAGTTGCCTCCATGGTTCCAACAATGCTGATCAATCTGATGGATGATACCGGTTTTCAAACTCATCCTAAATTCAAGGCAATTTTGCTGGGCGGAGGCCCGATCACACCGGAGCTGATCGAGTGGTCTGTAACCAGAGGGATTCCTATTGTTACCAGTTACGGGATGACGGAAACATTTGCGCAGATTGCAGCCAACCCTATTCTGAATCCAAGTGGAATGTACACCCCAAAGAACAGTGTCGGCCACCTGTTTCCACCTAATTCGATTGAAATCCGGGACGATAACCACAAGCCTCTTCCAAACAGAGAGTCCGGGCAAATCTGGCTGAAAGGGCCACAAATTTGTGATGGCTATCTCGCCGAGGAACTTAACCGGGACGTTTTTGATGATAATGGCTGGTTCAATACCGGAGACTTTGGCTATCTGAATTATCGTAAACAGCTTTATATAGAAAGCAGACGAACAGATCTTATCATCACCGGTGGCGAAAATGTCAATCCGGCCGATGTAGAGCAGGCCATTGAAACATATCCCGGCATCAGCCGTTCTGCTGTAGTGGGCGTTCATGATAAAAAGTGGGGACAGCGTATTGTCGCTTTTTATACTACAGAGTCGGAACAAATTGATGAAGCGAAGTTAAAAAATTATCTCAAGGATAAGCTTCGTGCGTTCCAGGTTCCCAAAGAGTTTATTTTCAAAAAAGAACTTCCTGTTACATCTCTCGGGAAAATCAAAAAAAATGAATTATTACGCTTTTACAGAGATTAAAAAGCCGTTTTTAGATTCCCTTAATTAAAAAAGACTAACTCGCTAAACCGTACTTAAGTTGGGATCTTTGAAGTAGAAAATAATTTATCATGATTTATAAAAAACTTTCAGGACTGTTCATTGCAGCACTACTTCCGATGCTTGCTCTTGCTCAATCTCAACAAAACGTAAGCATCACAGTTTCGGCTACTGTTGCAGGTACCGTTGAGATGATCACAATAAATACCGTTGATTTCGAAAATATTGAACAGGAAGGTTCAGTCATTCGGGTCGATCCGGTTTTTGGTGAACGTTCAGGCAAGATGGTTGCCCGTGGCACACCGCAGGCTGAGTTCAGGGTTGACTACATCCGTGAGCGGGAACTTGCCAATCTGGACGGAGACGGGTTCATCTTTTTTAGCTATGAAGTGGCCGGCAATTCAATTGATGATCAGCAGACAGCTGAATTGCTGGATCAGGACATCCGCGATCTTCAGTTTAACGATGAAGGAGAATTTTATTTTTGGATTGGCGGCACGGTTGACCTGAGTGACGTTGATCCCGGAAGCTATCAAGGTGAATTTACGATAGAAATTGAATATATCTGATTGAGTTGAAATTATTTTTCAAACATATCAAAACCACTTTCTTTGCACTCCTTGTGTCCGGAATGTCTGTGAATATTGCTTATTCCCAGGATATTGAGTTTGGTCAGTACGGTACTTATACGATTGAGCTGGATAATATCGGTCTTGAGGATTTGGTTTTCGACGGCCCCATTAACAGCAACAGCGGCATCCATCAGGTTGAACTGATCGATTCGAAAGTTCTTGCCATAATTGGTGTAAAGTACCTTGATGTGGATGTGGATATTTCTGCCGAAGGTAAGCTTCTACTCGATGGAAACACAGCTTATATGAATGACAATGAGCGATCAATTCCATTTACTTTACAAGCAGCTTATGCTAACAACGGAGAAAATAATATCTCTTCTGCGAAGCCTATTGGTATAGCAAACACTCCAACTCTTAGCAGTGGCAGTGCCAGATTTCCAATTTTATCTCGAAGACAGCGTCCACCGGGACCTCCGCCCACACCACCGACCGGGGATTTTGACCAGTCTTTAGTGAATGAAACGGCCTACCTCTATTTTTACGGGCAGATTGATGTCGGTAATGTTGTAGCCGGTCAGTATAGAGGTACAATTACGGTTACAGTTGAATACAGGTGATGTAATGAAACCAAATCATTTAGAACGCCTGAAAAAATTCTCTGCTATCTTTCTACCGTTGACCTTGATTGGTTTTTTGCTATTGCCATTGTCCGGGTTCAGCCAATCTCTCAATATCCAGATTGATGTAGACCCTGAAGTTCAGACTTCCGTGGAGCGAGATTTAGATTTTGGGCAGGTAATCGTCGGGATGGGACTCCAATCCATTCCGCCCGGCTCGAACAGTATGGGGATTTTCAGAGTTCGGGCTCTCCGCACACAGAGAGTGATCCTGCAAATGGACGCTGATGAAGAGTTACTGCATGAGAATCCGGATATCCTGGACACCATTCCTATCGAATTACAGGCTGCATACACCAATTTTGGAATGGAGGACTTTGAATTGAGCTCCCCACTGAATAGTATTGGGGAAAGCATTGTCATGGAGACCTCTTTAAATAATCCATCATCGGCATGGAGCTCGCTTTATATCTATGTATTTGGAAATGTGGATATTGGCAACGTTCGGGAAGGTGTTTACACCGGAGAAGTTGTACTTACTGTTATCTATGAATAGTTCCTTAAATGGCTCAATTAGCCCGTTCTAACACTGTAGAGCCGGGGGTTAAAGCCCTTTAATTAAAGCTCTCTAACTTGGGGTGTGAAGTGCAACCTCTTATCTTGGTTGTAGAAACAAAAAGGAAATCACTCTAACGACTATTACAATTAACAACAAATCAAATAATACAATGAAAAAATTAAGCTCACTCATTATTGCTCTGTTTGTTCTCTCAGCGGGTACAGTTTTTGCTCAATC
>LFIK01000085.1_pt1 | contig 56642 bp, 52 predicted proteins | sample 643401 | NCBI WGS metagenome assembly LFIK01 (sample SAMN03777447, study PRJNA286221) | soda lake metagenome | biome: soda lake; feature: Kulunda steppe; material: water; isolation source: sample T5-Br brine of Lake Tanatar-5 | place: Russia: Kulunda steppe | collected 2010-07
TACCTGATACCTGATACCTGAAAAATATGAGTACATTCGACACAATACCGAAAACCCAACAGGAAGCACTGGTAGAAACGCTTCTTCGTCTGGCAGATGATCGACTGATTTTAGGTCACCGAATTTCTGAGTGGGCCGGTCACGGACCCGAACTGGAAGAAGATCTTGCACTGGCCAATATCGCTCTTGATATGATAGGACATGCATCCGCTCTATATTCCTATGCAGCGGAACTGGAAGGCAAAGAGGATGAAGATCATTACGCCTACTTTCGTGATGACATCGATTTTAAAAATATTGCACTTTGTGAGCTTCCAAGAGGAGATTTTGCATTTACCATAGCCCGAATATTTTTATTCAGCGCCTTTAGCTATTTCCTCTATCAAAAGTTGATTGAAACCGTTGAGGATGAACAGTTCAATGGAATGCTTCAAAAACACTTTAAAGAAATAAAATACCATCTGCGCCACAGCCGTGAGTGGGTGCTGAGGCTGGGAGATGGTACAGAAGAGAGTCATCAAAAAATTCAGGAAGCTTTCGACGAAATCTGGATGTACTCAGGTGAAATGTTTGACCTGGATGAGGCTGATCAGGTGGCCATTGAAAAAAATCTTTTTGTTGATACCACCGATTTCAGAAAAGATTGGGAGAAGCTGGTCGTTGAAACTTTAGAAGAGGCGACTATAAACGTGCCGGATATGGAGCAGTACATGTTCTCAGGATCACGGCAGGGACGACACACCGAACATCTTGGAAGACTATTAGCCGAAATGCAGTTTTTGAGGCGATCCTACCCGGATGCGGAGTGGAAGTAGATACTGAGTAGTAAGTATTGGGTATTAAGTATCAGGTTCCAATTTTTTACTTGATACTTTTTATGAGTTTGTAGAGCATCTTTTGAATTTCTACAATTTTTTCATTGAGAATTTCAAACTTTGCTTGATCACAATAGCCTAGATTATTTGATATGATGAGCTGAGTTTCTAGTTCAAAGGATAATCCATAAGCAATATTCAAAAAATGTCTGAATTCTTTTTTACCCGATCTGCCGGCACCTTCGGCGATATTTGAACTTATTGAAACTGAACATCTGCGGATCTGTGATGTGAGGCCATATATCTCATTTTTAGGATAGGTAGTAGTTAGCTGATAAATTTCAGTTGCCAATTCAACTGATCTTTGCCAAACGTGAAGCTCTTTAAAATTATGCATATTTATCTCATTTATATTAAGGTTTCATCTATAGGAACCTAAATCGAGAAAGCCCTTACAAAATTTCCAACATGAATCACTACCTAATACTCAATACTTAATACCAAGACATTGAAAACAGATCAAGCCATATCGAAAGAAGAGATCTGGTCGTACCTCGAAGAGGTGATCGATCCGGAAATACCTGTACTCAATGTGGTTGAAATGGGTATTGTACGTAATGTAGAGTTTGATGCAGGTCAGATTATTGTAAAAATTACCCCAACCTACTCCGGCTGCCCGGCAATGAATGCTATAGAGAATGCGATACATGAAAAATTGACTGAGAAAGGTATTGAGTCATTTAAAGTAGTTACAGATTTCAAAGAGAGCTGGACCACAGACTGGATGACCGAGCACGCCAAAAAGAAGCTCAAAGAGTACGGTATTGCACCGCCCGAAAAAACCGGTGATGATTCAGACTTCCTCACCTCGTTAAAAAGTTCACAAAAAATAGTACCTTGCCCCTACTGCGACTCAATGGATACCAAACTGCAGAGTGAATTTGGATCTACAGCATGTAAATCGCAGTACTACTGCAATGAGTGCCATCAGCCATTTGAACACTTTAAATGCATCTGATCATGAGAACTTTAAGCCTTACAATCGTTTTTACTCTATTTCTTGCTATCGGTACTGCTTTTGGACAGCTCAAAAGCTTGATAAATGCACCTGAAGATACCTCCATTCAGAGTTCCACAATGCTGACACCTGAGATGTTTTTGGATTCATCACCGCAATTTAAGTTTTCCCCTCTTTCAACTGCCGATAGAACCAACCGGCAACTACTTCCAGTTTTTGATAATAAAATCACTAAATTTTCTCTCGTGTTAAGCAGATCTTTTATAGCAAATAAAAACGATCTGGAAAGTACTCACACCTTCACGCCTTTTACTGTTTCTGAGTATAACCGGCAAGTCAGCCAGCAGTTTTTCATGGCTGAGCCAACAAATCAGCAACGAAGATCACTACCGTTTTATAACTGGTAATTTATACCCCTTCTACTGCTTGAACCGATTTTAACAATACACAAACCACTCCAGATTATATGGGATACATTTTAACATCACTCGATCAAGGAATTCTTACAATAACCCTGAACCGCCCTGAGAAGTATAACAGCTTCACCGAACCGATGGCGCTGGAACTTCAAGAAGCTCTGCAAAAAGCAGAATCGGAGGATGTAAGATGTGTAATCCTGAAAGCGAACGGTAAAGCATTCTGTGCAGGACAAGACCTGACGGAAGTGGTTGAGAGAGCCAAAGACTCAAACTATGAATTGGCCGACACAGTTCGAACAACATATAACCCAATCATCCGTGCTATTCGAAAACTGGAAAAGCCGGTGGTTTGTGCAGTCCAGGGAACAGCAGCCGGTGCAGGTGCAAATATTGCGTTTGCGTGTGATATCGTCATTGCGGCAAAAAGTGCACAGTTTGTGCAGGCATTCAGTAAAATTGGCTTGATCCCCGACAGCGGTGGAACCTGGTTCCTGCCTAGATTGGTTGGCTTTGCACGAACCAATGCGATGTACATGCTGGATGATAAAATATCTGCCAAACAAGCTGTTGATTTGGGATTGATTTACAAGTCTGTAGAGGATGAAAATCTTGAAGATGAAATCAACTCTATCGCTCTAAAACTTTCCAAAATGCCAACTATGGGTTTTGGCATCTACAAACAGGCCATGAATGAAACATTCAGCAATAATCTCGATCAGCAGCTGGAGCTGGAGGCCAATCTCCAAACCGAAGCCGGTAACACAGAAGATTACAAAGAGGGAGTTGAAGCTTTTTTGGAGAAGAGAAAACCGGAGTATAAGGGGAAGTAGATTCCTGCAGTGATCAATTATTATAATCGAGTTATTTTAGTGGGTTTATAACATAATCTGAAAAAATTGTGGTTTTCAAACCTCTTACTAAACGATCATCTGCAGTCCACATTTCAGTTTTCTTTTCAACTGCTAAGGCAAGATATAAAGCATCGTAAATTGTAACCGGCAGTGAGATCGAAATATCGAAAGCAAGATCTGATAAAATATGGAGATACACCACATCTACAGATAGTTCTCTGACAAATTCTCTCTTTTGATGTACTTCTTCACCGCTTAATTCTTTCTTTCTGTATTTTTTCCCAATTATTGCATCCATTTCCAGATAGAACAAATCCGGAACCGTGAAGTGATCCTGATCATTCAATACCTTCTCAGCTTCTTCAGATCCGGATTCAAGAAAAATCCATTTTGCCGCAATTGAGGCGTCCAATACTACGGTTTTCATCGGTTCCTTAGCTCACGAATATCATCAACGCTATCAGAAAACTGCTTCCCCTCCGCACGATACTCTTCCAAAACTTCCTTTACTCTGCTTCTTGTTTCTTTTATATCAGCCTTTCCATAAGCTTCCAAAATCATCTTCAACTCTGCCTGAAGCGACCTTTTATTCTCAGCAGCTCTCTTCTTTAAGCTTTCTAGTGTTTTCTCGTCAATGTTTCTAATTAGTACGTCGGGCATATTTCCTCCGGTTAAATTGATATCATTATGATATCATATATCCATTAAATCTACAACGCTTGGTTTTGATGGCTGATTGCTTATTTTTGATTCAAAATTCAGAGTATAGTAACCAGATAAATCAATTCATGAATTTAGACAAACATTCTACCGTAGCTGTTATCGGAGCTGGAACCATGGGAACCGGTATTGCACAAATTGCCTCCACTTTTGGGCATCACGTTTACCTTTTTGATATCAGTACCGAACAGCTCAAGCAGTCAGAAGAAGGGCTCGTCAAAATCCTGAACCGACAAGTTGAAAAAGAGCGTATGACGCAGGATGAAGTGGATGGAATACTGAGCCGAATCACATTTACGAATAACCTCGATTCAATTGAAGGCTCTAATTTAGTCATTGAAGCCATTGTCGAAAACCTCGACATCAAGCAGGGAACATTCCAAAAAATTGAGAAGCTGGTTGATGAAAATGCCATTCTTGCCTCAAACACCTCTTCCCTGTCTATTGCTTCTATCTCATCTTCATTGAACCATCCTGAGCGATTTTTAGGAATCCATTTTTTCAACCCTGCTCCGCTGATGAAACTGGTTGAGATTATTCCCGGAATTTCCACATCACCCGAATCAACAAAATCTGCACGCAGCCTTATCGACGCGTGGGGCAAAACAACGGTTCAGGCCAAAGATACTCCTGGATTTATTGTCAATCGGGTGGCCCGCCCCTTTTATGGAGAAGCCCTTCGAATTTATGAAGAGGGAGTTGCCGATCATGCTACCATCGATTGGGCCATGAAAGAGCTTGGCGGTTTTAAAATGGGTCCGTTTGAACTGATGGATCTGATTGGTCACGATGTTAACTATAAAGTAACAGAGTCTGTATTCAAGGAGTTTTACTACGATCCTCGATTCAAGCCCTCTTTTGCCCAAAAACGGTTAGTAGAAGCAGGACGACTGGGAAGAAAAACAGGAGTTGGTTTTTACGACTATCGGGAAGACGCTCAAAAATCTGAACCCAATAAAGACAGAAAGCTTGGAGAAAATGTTCTGAACCGGATTCTGGCTATGCTCATCAACGAAGCTGCCGATGCGGTTTTTATGAATGTGGCTTCTGTCGAGGATGTAGATCTTGCGATGACCAACGGTGTAAATTATCCCAGGGGATTATTGAAATGGGCGGATGAGATCGGAATTGAAACGGTGTACCACTGGATGAACACCCTGCAGGTTGAATACCGTGAGGACCGTTACAGGCCAAACCCACTATTGAAGCGAAAATATAAGAATGAAGAGACATTTTATGGAAACATTTGATCGAACCCGTGCTGAAAAGATTGTTGCCCACATGATGGAGAAAGACGAGTTCAGCCGGTGGATGGGTGTTGAAATACTGGAAGTGAATGAAGGATACTGCAAAATTTCCTGCCCCATCAAGCAGGAAATGTTGAATGGATTTTCGGTAACTCACGGAGGTATCGCTTTTTCACTGGCCGACAGTGCGCTGGCTTTCTCTGCAGCAACCTACGGCAGGGTTTCACTCGCAATTGAAAACTCTATCTCATTTACCAGGAAAACAGTAACTGGAAATAAAATTACGGCTGAATCAAACTGCCTGAATTTGACGCACAAAACCGGTCTGTTTGAAGTTAAAGTTCTGGACCAGGATAATAACCTTGTCGCACTTATGAAGGCTACTGTATACCGAACATCAGATGAATTCCCTGTTTAGATATTCTGATAACTTTTCCGGCAATTTTCCGTAAAGTAAATAAATAGATTTAACATAACAGCTTGATGGGATTAAAAAACGAAACTCAATCCAAGTACGACACCAAGACCTTCTATAAAGAGTACGTAAGCGGTATGAACTCCCGGCAGCTTGGCAAAGAGTTTCAATCCGACTCGGAGCGGCTCAAATCGCTCTATTTTGATGCGCTAAGGGAAAACAATCCAGATATCCCGCCTCAGAAAATTCCATTTATGCAGAAATTTCTGAGTCTACTTTCTGCGCTCACAAAACGGCTCAATCCCGTAAGAAGATTGGTTTTTGGTATATCCGTAGTCAGTTTCGTTCTCCATTTTCTGTTGAGCTTTCTCGGCTTCTATATCTTCCCGATTCAACCGCTTCTGCTTCCGGTCGCCTTCCTTGGAATTCTCTTCATTCTACTGATTGAGCTTCTTGAAAAGTCTGATGTTCAAAAAGAGCTAGATTTTGCACGGGATATTCAGCTCAGTCTCCTGCCTCCCTCTTCTATAAAGTGGGACCAGCTGGAAGCACACTCATTTGCTGCAACAGCAAGTGAAGTTGGCGGTGACTATGTTGATATCATTCATACTGAAATCGGCACCTATGTAATCATTGCAGACGTTTCGGGTAAGGGCATAAGCGCCGCTCTCTATATGGTTCGCATGCAGGCGCTTGTACATTTATTAATCAAAAAATTAAACCCCGGGCCTAAAGAACTTTTTCTGGAGTTAAACGACTATGTAAAGTCAAACAAAATGGATAAAACATTTGTAACTGCATGTGCTGCGTTTTTCCCAAAGAATGAAGATCACTTTATTTTTGCACGGGCCGGACACAACACCCCCATCATTTTTAACAAAGAACATGATAGTACGTTCAGGTTAAAAACAGATGGTTTTGCGCTTGGTATGACCTCGACAAAACTACTTCGGAAAAATATGGAAGAGAAAAAATTTCAGTTTGAACCCGGCGATAGCATTCTATTCTATACCGATGGGTTAGTAGAAGCACGCAACCGAGATGAAGAAGAGTATGGAGAGGAAAGGCTGGATGGACTCATGTCTATATATGGATCACTTCACGCTAAATCTATTACTCAAAAAATCCAGTCATCCATTGAGCTCTTTATTGGTGACGAAAATCCTTTGGATGATATTACGTTCACAACCATACACAAGAACGATCCGCCAAAACACTTGCAAGAATAGAAAAACCCGATCAAAACTAAATTTGAACGGGTTTTCCTGTAACCTTTTCTTTTAACTATCTACTATTGAAGTAAGCTGTTCGCATTTTCCACGATTTTCTCAACGGTAAGCCCCAGATGTTCATAAACCTGTTCAAATGGAGCAGATTCGCCGTAACGATCAATCCCCATCGCTATGCCTTCTGTGCCAACCCACTTGTGCCAGCCAAATGTCGCACCCGCTTCAATAGAAATTCGTTTGATTACTTCTTTTGGAAATACTTCATCGCGATACTCTTTAGGCTGTTCTTCAAATAACTCCCAGCACGGCATACTTACTACACGAACTGATTGCCCCTCAGCTTCCAGCTTTTCAGCTGCATCCAGTGCCAGCTGCACTTCCGAACCGCTAGCCATTAATATGAGATCAGGAAGATCACCAGCCTCTTTCTTGAGAATATACGCTCCCTTTTCAGCGTTAGATGCTGAAGCGTACTTATTTCGATCAACTGTCGGTAAATTCTGACGCGTGAGTACCAAAAGTGATGGACCATTATCTTTCTGAATAGCACTCTTCCAGGCATACGCAGTTTCGTTGGCGTCTGCTGGACGAATCACATTTACATTTGGTGTTGCACGCAGAGAAGCCAGATGCTCAATCGGCTGATGTGTAGGCCCATCCTCACCTAACCCGATGCTGTCGTGGGTAAACACAAATATGGATGGGATTTTTGAAAGCCCCGCTATTCGAATGGCCGGTTTGTTATAGTCGGAAAAAACCAGGAATGTGCCCCCAAAAGGAATCACACCTCCGTGAAGTGCCATACCGTTCATTGCCGCTCCCATAGCATGCTCCCGAACACCATAGTGAATATTTCTTCCACCGTAATTACCTGGTTGAAAAATTCCCTTATCATCCATGTCTGTTTTATTACTGCCGGTAAGATCTGCAGATCCGCCAACCATATTGAATACGTGATCGGCAAGTGCGTTAATCACTAGACCGGATGCTTTTCTGGTAGCCATCCCCTTTTCGTCAGTCTCAAATACAGGTAAAATTTCATCCCAGTCCTCAGGCAGAGCTCTGGAGATATGGTTTTTAAAACCCACACCATCAACAGGATATACTTTTTCATATTCGTTGAGCCGCTCACTCCACTCGCTCTCGAGTTGATCCCCCTTCTCAACTGCTCTTCGAAATTCTTTAAGTACATCTTCATCGATATGAAATTTCTGATCCGGATCCATTCCAAGTGTCTCCTTAGTAAGACGAATCTCCTCCTCACCCAGCGGTGCACCGTGTGAATCGGCCGTTCCCTCTTTATTCGGGCTGCCAAAGCCAATCTTTGTTTTACACTCAATCAGTGAAGGAGTATCCGTTTTCTGTGCAGCCAGAATCGCTTTTTCAATCTCATCATGATTGTGTCCGTCTATGGTTTGTACGTCCCAGCCGTATGCCTCAAACCGTTTAACCGTATCATCTGTAAAAGCAAGATCTGTAGAACCATCAATCGATATCTTATTTGAGTCATATAAATAGATCAACTTATTCAGTTTTAGATGACCGGCCAGTGATGCAGATTCGTGTGATATTCCTTCCATCAAATCACCGTCGCTGACTATGGCATAAGTAAAATGGTCTACAATTTTATGATCATCTTTGTTGAAAGTCTGAGCCAGATAGGCTTCTGCCATCGCCATACCTACTCCGGTACCAAATCCCTGGCCCAGAGGACCAGTTGTGGTTTCCACACCGGGTGTCATTCCATATTCCGGATGTCCCGGTGTGATGCTTCCCAATTGTCTGAAATTTTTAATCTCATCGAGCGACAATTCGTAACCGGTTAAATGAAGAAGTGAATAGAGAAGCATTGATCCGTGACCCGCTGAAAGTATAAAGCGATCTCGATTTGCCCATACCGGATTTTTTGGATTATGCTTTAAAAATTTTGCCCACAAAACATATGCGGCATCCGCCATACCCATTGGCATTCCGGGGTGGCCTGAATTTGCAGCCTGAACGGCATCGATGGATAAGGTTCTTAATGTATTAACACAACGCTGAGCAAGTAGGTCAGACATGATTTAATTTTAAAAAAGTTTTAGAGTAGTTGTTATGGGCTCAAAAGATACCCAAGTTCATAACAAGGAAAAAAGAAATCTTGGTTCTGATTTATCCCTAATATTTTGAGTAAGTATAGATGACGAGCAAATCATCTGATTCTTCGATTTTGAATTAGCAAAACAGATAATAGAATAGATATCATGCCGATAATCTGTAATAGAGACAAAAGATCACCAAAAATGAATATGCCAATCAAAGTGGCTGCCAACGGTTCGGTCATAGCCGTAATCGATGCCTTACCGGCTTCTATATTTTTCAGTCCCTCTGTATAGAGCAGATAAGCTAAAACTGTGGGAAAGATTGCCAGCCCTAAAACGGTGAGCACAGTTACAGAGTTTGATAAATTATCCAGTGTTTCTACAGTGAACAACTGTGAAAAAGGAATTACGAATATAGACGCCGTTAAAAATGTGTAGAATAAAATTGTAAGCGGACGATATTTTTTAAGCGCCAATTTGCTGAATATACTGTAAAGGGCGTATCCAAAACCGGCCCCAATCCCAACCATTAAACCATATACAGATAAGTTTCCACTTTCAGAATATATCTCTGAAACCAACACAATTCCGACAAACGTTAGCAGCAGTGCAAGCTGCTTGTTTTTAGTAATCTTCTCCTTAAAAAATATGCGAGACATGATTACAACAAACGTTGGGCCTGTATAGAGAAAAACCACGGCAATTGACAGTGACGTCTCTCTGATTGCCGTAAAGTAGCTCCAGTTAAAAAAGAGGATACTTAGCACTCCTGTTCCAAAAAACAGATAGAGGTCACTCAAAGAGATTTTTAAAAGTGACGGATATTTGACTTTTAGAAAACCGAAAAGGAGAACTGCAGATACTGAAACCCTGAATGCAACTATATCGACTATTGAAAATCCCTCTGTAGCAAGATAGTCTACGAAAAGGCCAATTGTACCCCACAAAGCAGCAGCAACTGCTACCATTATGTAGGGAACGGCATGGGTATTTCAATCAGTCAAATCTTCACTTTATTTAATGATATAAAAAAAGCCCTCGGAGTGAGGGCTTTTATTTTTGAAATCAATTTAAATCAAGTTGAATTATCGTCCGGTAGGGGTATGTCCTTCGCACTTCAATTCAAACTGTAACTCGTGGTTTGCCGGCTCGGTGAACTCACCATATCGTGCATTTTCGAAAGCATCACAAGCGTTCTCCACCTGACCCTGGCCTTTATAAGCTGTTCCAAGTTCGAAGTAGATTTTAGCGCGATCTGTTACACCGCCGGTTTCAAATTCAAGGGCTCTGCTTGCGTGTTGCAGCGCCTGATCCCACCGGCCTCTTTCGTTATAAATTTCTGCCATTCTGTAGTGAGCATCAGCAGACTGCGGATCGTACTGCTCCACTTTTCGGAGAAGTTCAAGTGCACGATCAAATCTTCGTTCTTCGGCAAGATTTACTGCTCGATAGATTAATTCATCGCGAGCACTGTTCAGCGTGTTCTGCAGTGTGCGTTCATCATTTACTCTCCGAGCAACTTCTACTGCTTCATCATATAGACCTAACCAATAATCGACTTCAGCCGGTTGCTGATTCTTAGTGACCAGTGCTTTCTGATAATAGGCAACTGCATAGTTCTCATTCAAACCAATTGCTGTGTCAAGATCTTCCAGTGCTGCATCAAAGTTGTCAGCACGGAATTGAAGCACTGATCGAATGTAATAAAGCTGTGGAATGGCACCTTGTGCTTGCTGTAGAACCTGCTCGTTATTGAACTCTTCAGCTATATCTCGAGCCTCTTTAAATGCATCCAGGGCTCTATTTGCTGATTCAATAGTTCTTTCATTCTGATACCCACGATACGCATTGGAAGCCCTGCTGGAAGCTACTCTGGGAATTCGTTCTACGATAAGTTCAGTTATATCGTTTAAATCATTGGCTCGGGTAATCTCAAGTGCCTCTCTGTAAAGATCAATAGAGTTTGTAAAGTCACCTGAACCGGCTAACTCCTGAGCCTGATTATAAAGCTGGATTGCCTCATTTCTGGCATCCTGTGCATTCGATTGGTCAACTGCAAACAGCGTAATAGAAAAAGCTGCAGCTAAAATGAGTATTGATTTCAATGATTTCATGGTATCTGTTTATTTATGATTCTGTCCGATTAAACGGGCTTAACTTAATGAAATTTCATAAAGAAAGTCACTAAACCTCACTATTTCAAACCCAAAGCAGTAAAAAAAGTTTCTTAGTAGTCAAAATTTGGTTCCGGTTTCTGTTTCTTATAGAAGTCGCAAACAAAACTAACAGCATCTTCGTGATCGTCGGTAAGGTAAAAAAGGTCCATGTCATTCTCACCGATCAACCCGTTACCCACAAGTTGATTTTTAATCCAATCAACTAATCCACCCCAATATTCTGTACCTACAAGTACAATAGGAATTTTTTTAATCTTTTCAGTCTGAATTAGCGTAAGTGTTTCAAAAAGCTCATCTAATGTCCCAAAGCCACCTGGGAAAACGATAAATGCCTGTGCATATTTCACAAACATCACTTTCCGAACAAAAAAGTACTTAAAATTGATTTCATATTTTGAGTGTACATAGTTATTTACACCCTGTTCGAATGGAAGCTCAATACCTAAACCAACAGATTTTCCATTTTTATTATGCGCCCCTCTGTTACCGGCCTCCATAATTCCGGGACCACCACCGGTAATCACTCCAAAACCACTCTCCGTGATTAATTCAGCGGTCTTGACTGCCATCTCATAATACTTACTGCCTGGCTTTAATCTTGCTGAGCCATAAACCGAAATACAGGGGCCTACACGGAATAGTTTATCATAACCATCCACAAATTCTCCCATAATTTTAAAAATACTCCACAAATCTTTATTACTGTCTCCCTCAAACTCTTCTGTTTGATGTTTGAATTTGAAAAAATTTGAAGCTTCCATAAGCAATGTCTATCGATTGTGAAGGGTTATTGTAAAAGAAAGACCTGGACTCCGGTCTGCTATAAGTGCCGGCTGAATCACCGTGCGTGCTGAAAGATCGTCTGAGACATCAAAACTGCGCATATGGGCAAATACATAGGCATCCAGTACATTCAAACCGTATGCGAGGCCCATTACAACAAACATAAAATCACGCTGATTTCGTAAACTGTTTCTTGTTGACTGGAGCTGATTCGCATTCACTCCTTCCAGGTAATCAGGTGTTGGTCCAAATCTAAAATCATCATTATCCGGGAAACTGTTGTAATAAGCAGCTTTATAATCTTTATAGTCGCTATGAAGTGTGTGCGTGTAGTACCCAATTCCGGCAAACAAACCGTATATAATAGGAACTTTCCAAACCTGCCTGTTTTCTATCTGCCCCCAGCCGGGAATCATGAGCGATTTCAGCAGTACCGATTTAGGCTCGGGATACTCTTCTCTATCTGAAGAATCATCTGCTTCTAAACTATTGTACCCGTCACTCGCAACTCTGTTTTCTAACAAAAAATAGTTTCGCTGAAGTATGTCAGAATTTGATTGAGCAAATACAATCTGACTACTAAAAAGCAGAGTAAATAGTATGAGACTAGCCAACTTCATCAAACAGCTGCATCAATCTTTCTAAATCATCATCAGAGTAGTACTCAATTCGAATTTCTCCGCCTTTGCCCTTCTGTTTAATATTCACTTTAGTACTCAGACTATTTCGCAGGCGCTTTGAAAAATCTTGCAGAAATGGGTTCGACGGTTTCGTGTCAGTTTTAGTCGATTTTTGCTCACTTTTCTTATCAAGCGAACGCACCAAATCTTCAGTCTGCCTAACCGACAGCGAATTTTTTACAATCTTACTTAGAGCTTTTTTCTGATCACTTTCACTTTTTAAGTTAATCAGCGCCCTGGCGTGTCCGGTTGAAATAGATTCATCCCGAAGTGCTGCCTGAATAAAGTCGGGCAGTTGCAATAACCGAAGCATATTGGTAACTGTTGTCCGGTTTTTCCCAACCCGTTCGGCAACTTCACTTTGGGTGTAATTACACTCATCAATCAACCTTTTGTACCCCATAGAGATTTCAAGAGGATTTAACTGCTCACGCTGAATGTTCTCTATCAGGGCAAATGCGATCAGCTGTTCATCATTAGCTTCCCGAATGTAGGCAGGAATTTCAGCAATACCTGCCAGCTTCGTAGCTCTGAGGCGACGCTCTCCGCTTATCAGCTCAAACCGTTTTTCCCCCAGATATCTAACTGTAATGGGCTGAATAAGACCATGCTTCTTAATTGATGATGAGAGTTCATCAAGTGCCTCTTCATTAAAATCCTTTCTGGGCTGATGCGGATTCGGACGAATGTGGTCAACGGGAATATTTAAAACAACATTTATACGCTCGGCCGGCTCAATTGGGACAGCAGTTTTTGTTTTAGTCTGCTTTGCTGATTCATTCTCTTTTGATCCCTCCTTTCCCTCCTCATCATATTCAGGAAAAAATGCTCCCAGACCTCTGCCTAAAACTTTTTTCGACATAACACTCTTTATTTAGATAGAACCGGACTATTTTTGAATAACTTCTTGTTTCGCTGAATAATCTCTCTTGCTAATGCGAGATAATTTTTTGAACCGACACTGGTTGCATCATACAAAATTGCAGGTTTTCCAAAACTTGGGGCTTCAGCCAACCGAACATTTCTCGAAATAACAGAGGAGAAAACTTTTTCGTCAAAATATCGCTTCACCTCATCTGCAACCTGGTTCGAAAGCCTTGTTCGGGTATCATACATGGTAAGTAAAACACCTTCTATTTCCAGATCGGTATTTAGATGTTGACGTACAATTTTTATGGTATTTAACAGCTGGCCGAGACCTTCAAGGGCAAAGTATTCGCACTGAACAGGAATTAATACAGAATCTGAGGCGGTTAGTGCGTTAATCGTCAATAATCCCAGCGAAGGCGGACAGTCAATAATGATAAAGTCGTATTTATCATCCACTCCCTCAATGGCTTTTGAAAGAATTCTTTCCCGCTCATTTCGATCCACCATTTCAATTTCTGCACCAACCAGGTTAATATGTGATGGAATCAGTTCCAGGTAAGGCAACTCCGTTTCACGAATCGAATCATTCACATCTACACCGCCTACCATGACTTCATAGATAGAGTTCGAAACAGTTTTTGATTCAATTCCCAATCCGCTTGTTGAATTGCTCTGCGGATCGATGTCAATTATCAAAGTAGGATGTTCTATAGCGGCTAAACTTGCAGCCAAATTTACCGCAGTCGTTGTTTTTCCAACACCGCCTTTCTGGTTTGCAATAGATATAATTTTACCCATTCGAAATAGAGGTAACTTAGGATGAATTTTGTAAATGAATATAACTCACAGGCGGTACCTAACCAAACTAAGTTATGCACATGAAATCGTGGATAACTTATTGGAGAATCACATCAAAACATTGTTATTGAGTAACTTAACGCGATTTTTCGTCACATCATTTTACTGGCGGCTCCCTGTAAGATGTAAGTTCCTCTGAATAGAATTGCTTTGTGAAGGATTGGTTATGGGAGTGAGTCTTTGATAACTATTCTCTAAAAGAGAGTCTGAACGATCCGATTCAATTCCATTGAAATGTATCACATCATTTTCATCAACCCAGGGTGTAATTTCACGAGCAGACGGGTTATTTGCAGTTGTAGCTTGTATGGATCCAACAGAACCTATTGCAGCAGTGCCGGCAGTTCCGCCGGAAACATCATCTGATTCCATCATCAGCGCACCGGCCATAAAGCCAATCGATATCACGGCCGCCGTTGCAAAATAGAACGGCTTCGAACGGGAAATTTTAGCAGACCTGTTTCTTTCTGAAGCCTGTTCACATACCGATTGGATAACGGTATCAGGAGCAGAAATAGATGGCAACTCTTCTAACTTATTACTGACATTGCGAAGGGATTCAACTTCAATCAGTAAATTTTCGTTTTTGCTGAGCAAGCGTTCAAATTCAACTTTCTCAGAAGGATCCATCTCCTTGTACAAATATGCTATAGTGTCAGTTTTTTTGGTACTCATATATTATTTGATTCCTTCTCATGTTCCTCATCAAACATTTTACGAAGATTAATCAAAGCATATCTCATTCGGCCCAGGGCGGTATTGATCGAAACATCAGTCAATTCAGCGATTTCCTTAAATGGCATTTCGTAATAGTGCCGGAGCATTACCACCGTTCGCTGTTCTTCGGGCAGATTTCCAATATGCTTTAGTAGCCGCGATGTAGACTCGTTCAGCTCTAGTTGATCGTGCTGTCCGGGTGTGTCTTCATCAGGCAATCTTTCATAAAAATCTGTTTTCGACTCTTCGTCGTACGAACTGCTAACGTCGACAAACCGCTTTTGTTTTCTGATATGATCAATTGTTGCATTATGTGCAATTCGCATCACCCAGGCGATCCATTTTCCCTGCTCATTGTAGGTATCATCCATCTTGGTGATAACCTTTGTAAAGGTCTCCTGAAAGATGTCATTGGCCGTTTCTCTATTCTGAATCATACTATAGATGTATGAATATATTTTAGCCTGATGACGATTCATCAGCTCCTGAAAAGCCAGCTGATCATCTTTTTTACGAAACAGATGTACTAATTGCCTGTCTTCCATCTGCTCGTATCGGCGCGGTATGTGGTCTGATTTATTGAGTCTCATAACAGTGCTAATTTAGAATGTTGCATCACACTTTCAAAAACAGATTTTTAAATCTATCCATTCAGTCATTTCTGTCTATTTGTTTATATCTACTGCACAGACGATGCCAATGTTTCAATACTGACGTAATTACAGATAAAAATCTTATGATCTTACCTGCTCTAATGAAGTATTCTAATTATTCGATGTTAAATCAATCGCATTTTCATGTGAAGCGCTACGACTCATTGAAATAAATATAAACCCTCTCTCCCAGTTTTTCCCCCAACTCTTTCTGTAATTCTTCAATCGTCGTTTTTTTGATCTGATCCACTGACCCAAACGTTTTTAGCAGTTTTTGGGCAGTTTTCTCCCCCACTCCCTCAATTTCCGTCAACCCTGTTTTAACTGTTCTTTTTGATCGCTTTTGCCGATGGTAGGTAATGGCAAATCGATGAGCTTCATCTCTTGCACGCTGCAGCAGCTTAAGTGCAGACGAGGTTTTGGGAATCATGACAGGATCCGCCTTTTGAGGTAAAAAGACCTCCTCGAGGCGCTTCGCAAGGCCGGCCACATCACTCGCATCTCTGAACTCAATCTCGTCCAAAGCATCCAAGGCTGCATTAAGCTGACCTTTACCTCCGTCAATCAGGATCAGATCAGGTGCCTGAAGTTTCTCTTTTTTTACCTTTGAGTAACGGCGCTTAACAATTTCTCTCATTGAAGCGTAATCATCAGCTCCGGTTACGGTTTTTATCTTAAACCGCTTGTATTCACTTTTACGCGGCTGGCCGTCAACAAAACAGACCATCGATGCCACAGGGTCTGTTCCCTGCGTGTTCGAGTTATCAAAGCACTCTATCCGCCTCGGCAGTCTATCCAGTTTTAAATATTCTTTTAGATCTTTGATTGCCTGTGGTATTCGGTCGCGTTCGGCTTTCTGCTTTTCCAGTTTTCTCTCCCCAAGATTGAGCCGGGCATTGGTAATAGCCATCTCTATCAGGTGTTTTTTTTCACCAATCTGAGGTACATGGATCGGCACTTTTTTACCACGCTGTTCCCAGAGGTACTCCAAAAGCGGGTCTTCCTCCTCCATAGAATCACTCACATAAACTTCATCCGGAATAGCTCCCACCATCTGGCCCGTATAGTAATCTTCAACAAAAGATTGCATCATCACACTTCGGGGGCGGTCTTCAATGTTTTTCAAAAACCGGTTAAACTTTCCAATCAATTTACCTTCACGTATTTTGAACAGAACTCCACAAGCCTCACCAAGCTCCTCATCCACATCAATGGCAAAGACATCCCTGTGCACCTCTTTGTTCGCCACAATCTTCATCTTCTGATTGTACTTCTCCAGGGATTTCATACTGTCGCGCAGGCGGGCCGCTTTTTCAAATTCAAGGGCCTGAGATGCAATCTCCATCTCCTCTTTTACTTCACGAATCAGATCACCTGTTTTCCCCGACAGCAAACGCTCCACTTTTTCAATCGTGGCATGATAGACTTCATCATCCCAGTCTCCCGAACAGTTTTGGAGATAATCGTCAAAACAGGAGTGCCATTTTGGAGCACCGCGAGATTTATCAACCATTTTGGGAGAAACTGCACACGTGCAGAGGCCAAACGCTTTCCGGATTGTATCCAGCATTCGCCGCATATGCCCTACATGATCGTAAGGTCCAAAATATTTACTTCCATCCCTCACCACCGTCCGTGTCGGGTAAACTCTTGGTTTTCTCCCCTTGGTGATACAGATGTAGGGGTACGATTTATCATCCCGGTACATGATATTGTATCGCGGCTGGTGCTTTTTGATCAGATTGTTCTCCAGGATCAAAGCTTCAGCCTCAGAGTCAGTTACAATCACTTCAACATCCTCAATTTTAGAAACCATCAACTTGATTCTACCATCGTGATTTCTGGAATCCTGAAAATATGACCTTACCCGATTGCGTAGCTTTTTCGCCTTTCCTACATAGAGGTAGTTTCCCCTGCTATCTTTAAATTGATAGACCCCCGGGCTTAAGGGAAGATGAGCGATTTTTTCTTCTACGGATATTGACATGTCTGTGATGAATTATGTCTGAAAATACGAAAACGGCAAGATGCATGGAAAAGTTTAAATTGGGTAATTAATACACGATTTTTAAGCATGAAAACAACTCATACCAATCCCGACATAGAAATTATTTTCGAAGATAATCATCTTCTTGTTGTTAACAAGCCTGTAGGTTTACTATCGCAAGAGGATCACACCGGCGATCAGGATCTCTTGACGCTTTGCAAGAAGTACATCAAAAATGACCAAAATAAACCCGGAAATGTTTTTTTAGGGTTGCTGCACCGGTTAGACAGACCGGTTAGCGGAGTTATGATGTTTGCTAAAACATCCAAAGCTGCCTCAAGGCTCAGTGAACAAATTCGCAAACGGAGTATTAAGAAAAAGTATCTGACAGTTGTTCAAGGTGATCCTCCTCCAAATGGCTACCTCACTCATCATCTAAAGAAAGATAACGCAACGAATAGTGTAAGCGTAGTGTCTCCCAACACAAAAGGAGCTCAGGATGCAAAACTGATGTTTCAGCTCAAAGAATCACATGGCGATTTACATTTACTTGAAGTGACTTTGATTACAGGCCGGCCTCATCAAATTCGAGTTCAATTATCTCATGAGGGCTATCCAATCTGGGGCGACAAGAAATATGGGCATTCTGCTCAGTCCACGCCTGCATTACATGCTTACTCGTTACATATTCAACATCCCACTCTCAAAAAAGAGATGTTTTTTTCTGCAAATCCTCCCATAAATTCTCCATGGGATAATTTTAAAGAGATAACTTCAACTTAAAGAGTTGTCTGCGATGATATTAAGTTATGATGTTTATCATTATCTAAACCAATCTATCCTTTGAATGATTGCACTCTTGTCGATGTTAAAATTTATGAAATGAACTTTTGAATTACCATTCCCCAACTCTGTAGTGCCGCAATGAACAGATTAACAAAATATCAAGCCAGGTTATTATTACCGGCCATCATTGATGATGAGGCTACGGAACAGGAGAAGAGTGCATTTTTCGAGTATCTGAAATATGACCCAGAGCTTGAGAGGGAGTACTATTCAACACTCCAGGTAAAGCGAATTCTATCTGAACACTTACCTAAAAAACCGGCACCCGAACATTTAAAGAAAAAAATTCTTCAAAGGCTGGAAATAGAAAAGCAGAAAGAGGATTTTGAAAAGGGAATGACAGCTGTCAATACCTCAAAAGAATCTAAAAACAAGAGAAGTGAATGGAACAGCTTAATCAAATCAGGATTCAGATACACCGCTGCAGCTGCTATCATTTTGATGATTACATTAATGACTGTTCAGCTTCTTGAAAGATCTACCGGCAGTTTTAATGAAGAAATGTTTATTATTGAAAACATCTCAGCCCAGCATTTCCAGCAATCTAACGGTGCATTTCTTGAACCTCATATCGCCACAACATCGCATCAAGAAGCGGAAAACTATCTGAGAAAACACTACGGTTTGAATGTTACTATTCCGAATTTGACAGGAACTGAGTTTGCAGGACTGCTTATGGCTGATTTTCACAGCGGAATGGAGGCGCCTCTTTTAAAATATATACAGAAAGATATCGGAGAAAACATCTACATATTTGCTTTCAATCTGGATCAATTGAACAGTTATAAACAGATGAAAAGAGAAGACAATGCAGCGAAAAGCTGTACAACACAAACCGATTACTTTGTAAACAATGTGAATGGAACTCATGTAGTATCCTGGCTTTGGGACAATAACTGGTACTCAGCCGTGTCAAATCACAATGGTCATGATCTCGCTTCCCTGGTAGAACCTTTAAATATTAATTAGTACTAGTTTCATCTTCATCCGTACCCATCAGTTCTCCGTTAAACTCCGCAGGAAGTTTTTTTGAAGCTTTAGCCCCCAACTCTCGTAACATTTCAGTCTGACGGACTAGATTTCCGCGTCCTTCACTTAGTTTACCCATCGCATTCTGATAGCTGTTCTGGGTCTGATCAATTCGATTCCCGATATCCTGCATATCTTCAACAAAGCCGACAAATTTATCATACAGAAGTCCGCCACGCTCTGCGATTTCCATAGCGTGCCGATTCTGATACTCTTGCTTCCAAACATTTTCGATTGTTGCCAGTGTTGCCAGAAGTGTTGTAGGGCTTACAATAATAATATTCTTGTCAAATGCTTCATTGTAAAGGTCAGGAGAGTGTTGCATTGCTAAGCCAAATGCCGGCTCAATGGGGATGAACATCAAAACAAAATCGGGACTCTGAAATCCGTGAATTTGCTCGTAGCTCTTGTTGCTTAATCCCTTTACATGTGCCCGCAGTGAACTAATATGCTGTTTCAACATCTTTTGCTGTTGATCGGGATCATCCGATGAAGTATATGCTTCGTAGGCAGTTAATGTAACTTTAGAGTCGATCACCAGTTTCTTTTCGTCCGGCAGCTGCACAACAACATCCGGCTGAAGGCGTCTGCCATCAGAAGTAGTTGTACTTTCCTGAACTTCATATTCCCGGCCTTTTACCAATCCTGACTTCTCTAAAATTCTTTGCAGAATCACCTCACCCCAGTTACCCTGCTGTTTATTATCTCCCTTAAGGGCTTTTGTGAGATTTTTCGCCTCTTCACTCATTTTCTGATTCAACTCCTGCAACATCGATAGATGCTGCCCCAATGCGCTTCTGCCTTTAATATCTTCTTTGTGGGTCTCTTCTACTCGTTTTTGAAATTCGGTGATTTTCTCACCCAGCGGTTTCAAAAGTGAATCCAGATTTTCCCGATTCTGCTCAGTAAACTTTTTCGATTTTTCCTCTAATATTTCGTTTGCAAGATTTTTGAACTCATTTCTGAATTTCTCTTCCATCTTTTCAAGATCAGCTTTTTGTTCCTGAAACCTCTCTTTTAAGTTCAAAAAGTTGGCCTCCATCGTAGCCAGCTCATTTTTAGCTTGGTTGGCCCGGTTCGTCTCTTCGTCGAGCTTTCTTTCCGCCTCATCTTTTGCCGCTGCCAATATTTCATTTCTCTCTTCTAATCGCGACTGTTTTGGCCGTGCCATAAACCAGGCGATTGTGAAACCAATAACTCCAAATACCAGTGCAATAATCAGCTCAGAAAGTCCCATAAAAATCTATTTTATTGATGATTTGACTGAAGATAAAAGAAAAGGGTGACAGATACTGTCACCCTCTTTCAGAATAGTTCTAGGTTTTATAAAGTCAGACGGTCAAAATCCGGCTCGATTAACTGAATACGTCTTTAATTTTGGAAAAGAACCCTTTTTCACGTTCTTCAGCGTCTGCAGGATCAAAGTGCTTTTCACCACGCAGGGCTTCTACATGTTTGCGCTCTTCCGGGGTGAGATCCTTCGGAACGTAAATATTTACTTTGATAAACTGATCTCCGGTTCCGCTGTTATTCAGTCCAACAATACCTCTGTCGCGCATTCGCAACAATTTACCCGGCTGAGTTCCGGGTTCCACTTTTACTTTCGCTTTCCCTTTCAGTGTAGGTACCTGAACTTCAGTACCTAATATTGCATCGGGAATACTTAGATGAAGGTCATAATAGATGTCATTTCCATCTCTCTCAAAATGTTCATGCTGCTTCTCCTCAATCAAAACGATTAAGTCGCCGGGTTTACCGCCGCGCACACCGGCATTTCCCTGCCTTCTTAAGGTGATGTAATTCCCTTTTGATACACCTGATGGAATATTCACCTTGATATTCTCTTCACTGCGATTACGCCCTTCACCACCGCATGATGAACACTTATTTTTGATAATTCGACCTTCTCCGCTACATGAAGGGCAAGGCTGTACATTTACAAATTGACCAAACATGGTACGAGAAACCTGCCGAACCTCACCGGTACCATTACAGGTTCCGCATGTTTCAAAATCAGATTCCGTTTCTGCACCTGTTCCCTTACAGGAGTCACACTTCACCTGTTTCTTCACTTTCAGTGTTTTCTCAACACCTTCAGCAATCTCTTCAAGGGTGAGTTCAACCCGAAGTTTCATATCACTTCCCGGGCGACCGGTACCTCTGCGGCGCCGGCTCTGTCTGCGGCCACCACCTCCAAAGGCATCTCCGCCTCCAAAGATGTCACCTCCAAAAATATCACTGAAACGGCTGAAAATATCTTCGAAATCAGCGTTGCCAAAATCTGATGCTCCGCCAAATCCACCACCGTTCATTCCGGAGTGGCCAAACTGATCGTAGCGTTGTCTTTTTTGAGGATCTCTAAGAACTTCGTAGGCTTCAGATGCTTCTTTAAACTTTCGCTCTGCATCAGCATCTCCTTTATTTCTGTCGGGATGATACTTCATTGCCAGCTTGCGATATGCTTTTTTCAGCTCCGCTTCACCGGCGTCTTTACTTACACCTAATACTTCGTAATAATCTCGTTTTGACATGAATAATGATTTACTCGCTTACAATTACCTTTGCGTGTCGAAGTGTTTTGTCTCCAATTCGATACCCGCTCTCCAAAACCTGTAAAACCGTTCCACTCTCTATGGAATCGTCTTTTGCCGGCTGGCGGAGCATCGCGTCGTGCAAGTCTACATCGAATGGGACACCCTCTTCATCAATACGCTCAACATTGTATCTGTCTAAAACGTCCTGAAATTTATCTGCAACCAAACGGACTCCATCCACAAAAGATTTATCTGCATTTGCTTTTTCCAACGCTTCAAGGGTTCGGCGAAGGTCATCATTTACAGGAAGAAATGCTTCAATAGCAGCTTCACGTGATTTTTGATACACTTGATCCCGTTCACGCTGCAAGCGTTTTTTAAAGTTCTCCATTTCTGCGGCCTTACGCAGATGATTATCCTTTACGCTCTGAATCTCTTCCTCGAGTTCATTAATTCTCTTTTGCTGTTGCTCAATCAGATCATCAATATCATCCGAACGGTTAGATTCTGCAGCTTCATTTTCGTCCATCTCTTCGTCCAGAGCTGCCTGTTCATCAGCAGACTTCATTTTTTCTTCTTTACTACTCATTTAAATTAATTCTTAATTCTTATTTCAAGCCTTTTTATAGGCAAATACATTCCTTTTTCGACTTAAACTGAGCAAATAGCATGCCATAAAGGTTCTTACTAACAGTTCGTCACCATCAACAAGAAAACCTGTCGTTTCGCCTTATTCGCCTTCGTAGAAAAACTCAATCATGTTGCCATCCGGGTCTGAAGCAAATACAAATCTTCCTTTTTTCCTATTTGCCGGCCCGCTCAGAATTGTCACCTCTTTATCGCGCAAATAAGTTGCCATTTCGTCAACTTTATCTGCAGATTCAAGATAGAATCCAATGTGATCTACTCTGAAGTCTCTAGAATTCGGGTCATAACTGGTCTCAGCTTCAACAATAACGAGGGTATCCTCTTTCCCTATTTTATAGACAGCCATGCTCTGGCCCATCTTACGTACCAATTCAAATCCTAGAATTTCACCATAAAACTCCTCGGCGCGTTCAATTTCATTTACCCTAATGGTAATATGGTTAATACCGGATGGTTTAAAATCCATAGTTTTTCACTTTCTTTTGTTAGTTTTATTGCACCCGACAAACTAATGGTTTTTCGGGTATATTTAGAACCGATTTTTAATTCAATCCCCTGTTAATTGGCAACACTTTACTTGGTAGCAACCCCAATAGGCAACTTATCCGATTTTTCTCCGCGTGCTGTAGAAACACTGCAATCTGTTGATCAAATTGCTTGCGAAGATACACGAACGTCCGGTGTACTGCTTCAACACTTTCAAATTGATAAACCCACATTTTCGTTTCACCAGCACAATGAGCATCAAAAAGTAAAACATCTGATGAACCTTCTGAACAGCGGGCTAACTATCGCATTGATAAGTGATGCAGGCATGCCCGCTATATCAGATCCAGGATTTTTAGCTACACGAGAGGCGCATCAAAACGGGCACCATGTGATTGCCATACCCGGCCCTGATGCTGTTTCTACAGCACTGGCAGTAAGTGGTTTACCGAGCGATCGTTTTGTGTTTGAAGGTTTTTTACCACCCAAAAAAGGCCGGCAAACCAGAATACAGGAAATTGCTGACAGTGAAATCACATCGGTTGTATACGAAAGCCCACGTAAACTGGTTCGTTTTTTAGAAAAATTACACGAATATGCCGGGGACGACCGTTGGGTATGCATTGCCAGAGAATTAACTAAAAAATTTGAAGAAACAGACCGGGCACAATTAGGGGATTTACTCAGCCGATGGCGTGAAAAAGAGTCTATCAAAGGTGAAATAGCCATCGTTATTGCCGGTAAAAGCTATAGTGAATAATGAAGAAAAATCGTTTTTGGAATCAACCATGGCCTCTTTCAATTACTGCTTCAATTCTACTCAGTCTCTCATTCCCCCCGTTTGATCTATCCATCCTTCAGATTCCTGCATTTGTATTTCTGTTTCGGGTAGCGATTATAAGTCGTTCAATCAGAGAGACAATTCTATACACCTACCCGGCATTTGTTCTATGGAATCTATTCGTAACCTACTGGCTGATGATGGCCACACTTGCCGGGGGGATGGCGGCAATCCTTGCAAATGCAGCGATTATGCTTATACCACTATTGATCATCCGATCATTATTCCGTTCGGATATCAATCCGATCATTGCATCCTTTTTTGCCGCTTCTACTTGGGTTTCTTATGAGTTTTTACATCATAACTGGGATCTGGCCTGGCCATGGCTCACACTGGGGAATGGATGGTCAAACCTTATTAATGTTATTCAATATATTTCAGTAACCGGAGTATTCGGCATCTCGTTTTGGGTTGTATTTACCGCTGCACTCATCTATAACTATATCGCTGAGCCGGTTAAGCCTATTCTCTATTCAGCCATCGTTATTTTTCTGGTTTTCCCGCTTTTTTCCATCTTTTCAATCATTATGCAAACGCAAGAGCAGGGTGACCCTGTGGAGGTAGCTATCATACAGCCCAACTCAGACTCTTACCAGGATTATGGCGGATTAGGTTCACTCGATGCCCTTCTTGATAAACTTCTGAGGATGTCTGGCGAAACCGTAACGGATAACACAGATGTTCTAATCTGGCCGGAAAATGCTATCGACTCTGCCCTGCAATACAATAACCGGTATTTCACAACCATTCAGGACTCTCTCGACAGCTGGAATACTACACTTATTACCGGCACCGGGTACGTGGAGTTTTACGATGAAGAGAACAGACCGGCTGTTGTTCGGGAGTCTAACCTGGGCCGAAAGTTCAATGTGTTCAATGCCGCCATTCATTTTGATGCAGATGGTTCAAAACACATATACAAAAAAGGAAAACTTGTACCCATCGTAGAGAGGTTTCCATTTGTTGAGTTTTTTCAAACCGTCGATATTTTTAACTGGGTCGACTGGGGTAGTTTAGTAGGATACGGGCTGGGAACTGAAGCGAATAATTTTAACGTAAATGGTTCATCTACCCCTGCACTGATCTGCTATGATTCTGTATTTCCGGGATGGGTTAACCAATTTGTTCAGAATGGTGCCGGATTTATAACCATTATCACAAACGACGGCTGGTGGGGCGACTCTAACGGCCACATTCAGCATTTTGCGTTCGCACGTTTACGCGCCATTGAACACCGAAAGTGGATAGCAAGGTCGGCTAACAACGGTATATCAGGCATTATTTCACCGGATGGAAAAGTTCAGGTAGCTACTGAATACTGGACAGAAGATGCCTTTACATTTACAATTTATGATCGGGAAATCCCCACATTTTATACAAAATATGGGGATTGGTTCAGCTACCTGATGATTCTTTCAGCTTTGGCGGGTATAGGCATGATCTTTTATAGAAAAAAGAGTGATTAGAAATCCAGTTCACTCTTAATCTGTTCGATCACCTCATTCATTTCGTCTGCTCTCTTTTCGTATTGAGATTTATCTGATAATTTCCCGTTTACGCTAATATAGAATTTGATTTTCGGCTCAGTGCCGGATGGCCGGGCTGAAATAATGTACCCGCCTTCTGTGATGAACTGCAGTACATTGGAAGCGGGAAAATCTATACTGTTCACACGGCCGGTTTTAACATCTTTTTCAGTAAGATGCATGTAGTCTTTTACTGTGATAACCTTTTGCCCTGCAAATGATTCCGGTGCCTTATGACGAAGTCCGTCCATTATCTTTTGAATCTCTTCTGCACCTTTCTTACCTGCTTTTTTGATAGAGATCAACTCCTCTTTATATAATCCATACGACTCATAAATATCCAGCAGAGCATCATAAAGAGATTTTCCCTGATCTTTATAATAGGCTGTCATCTCAGCGATCATTGTACAGGCCACAACAGCATCTTTATCCCGTACATGGTCGCCAACCAGATATCCATAACTCTCCTCGCCACCGGCTATAAACTTCTCCTCCCCTTCGAGCTCGGTCATTAGGGCGCCGATGTATTTGAATCCGGTTAATGTATTGTAACACTTTACACCTTTCGACTTCGCAATCTCATCTATCAGGTATGTGGTAACAATTGTTTTGACGATATATTCATTACCGCGAAACAGATCCTTATTTTCCCAGGCTGTTAAGATGTAATTAAAAAGCAGAACACCGGTTTGATTACCGTTCAACAGCTCAAATTCACCATCATGGTTTTTGATGGCTATTCCAACCCGGTCTGCATCCGGATCCGTTGCCATTACCAAATCAGCATCGGTATCCTTAGCCTTTTTCAATGCAAGTGTAAGTGCCTCTTTCTCTTCAGGATTTGGATACACTACGGTAGGAAAATTACCATCCACCGTACACTGCTCTTCAACAAGATTTACATTGGTAAAACCAACCTCTTTAAGAGCACGTGGAACAATATCAACGGCTGTACCATGAATCGGGGAGAATACAATGTTTAGATCGTTCTGTGACTTGATCACTTCCGGATAGATAGACTCCGAAGCTACTCTCTCTATATATTTTTGATCCATTTCAGGACCTATTTTTTCAACTAAACTCTCATTTCCATCAAAGTTCACCTGATCTACAGACTCAATTTTATCAACTTCAGAAATGATGTTTAAGTCATGCGGTTTAATCACCTGGCATCCATCACTCCAGTACGCTTTATACCCGCTATACTCTTTAGGATTGTGAGAAGCCGTAAGCATCACACCACTTTGGCAGCCAAGTTCCCGAATAGCAAATGAGAGCTCAGGCGTAGGCCGGAGTGATTCAAAAAAGTAAACAAATATTCCATTGGCGCTGAACACGTCCGCCACGATAGATGCAAATCTTTCAGCATTATTCCGATTATCGTGGGCAATAACAACCTTAATCTGTTCATCCGAGTAGACACTTTTCAGGTAGTTGCTTAGTCCCTGTGTTGCCATCCCAAGCGTGTACTTATTCACTCGATTGGTTCCAATCCCCATGATTCCCCGAAGGCCACCGGTACCAAATTCAAGATCTTTATAGAAAGCGTCTGTCAACTCTTCTGCTTTCCCATCATCCAGCATTTTCTGCAGTTCGGCTTTCGTCTCCTCATCATAATTTCCTTCAAGCCAGTTATTAATTTTCTGCTGAACGTTATGATCCAGTTTTTCTATGCTCATTTGATCTTCTTTTTCTTGATTACAATTGATCTTTTATTCGTTTTTAAGCGAACATCTTGCCCTGAGGAAGCAACCAGGTTTTATTCGTCCGTTATCTCTATTTCCTTAATAACATCGCCCTGTCGAATATCATCAATCACATCCAGTCCGTCTACCACTTTACCAAATACTGTATGTTTCCGATCTAAGTGAGCTGTATTTTTCCGGCTGTGACAGATAAAAAATTGAGATCCGCCCGTATTGCGTCCGGCATGTGCCATAGAAAGAACTCCGCGATCGTGATATTGATTTTCACCATCCAGCTCGCAATCTATAGTGTAGCCCGGGCCGCCGGTGCCGTCCCCTTTTGGACATCCGCCCTGGATAACAAAATCCGGAATTACACGATGAAATGTCAGTCCGTCATAAAATCCATCTTTAGAAAGTTTCACAAAATTTTCGACTGTTCCGGGTGCATCGTTTTCAAAAAATTCAACAGTCATGTCCCCTTTCTCGGTTTTAATGATAGCGTTTGGCATACTTAGCTCTGATTTTAGATTTATTATTGAAAAAATTTTGTCAGTTTGAAAATAGCAAAAAATCACCGAGATAGTGATCCGGTTATCAATTTTACATTGACAATCAATTGATCGTACCTACCGGCTATTCAAAGAAGATGATAAAGTGGGATTGGAAATAGACTCAGCAAGCTTTTCAATAACTAATTGACGGGATATCTGTGCCTTACTAAAAACGTGCTGAAAACCATCCTTTTCTCTTATTTCGAACTCAAATTCAGTGTCTGAGAGATCCAGGTTTTGTACAGAGTTTCGCAGGTCCACAATGAGTTGCTGTGAACCGAAGGGATTGTCTTGCTCCTCTTCCAGCTCTGCCCGTGCCGACTCTGCAAAGCGATCTATTTCGAACCTTAAATTGGACAGTGCTGTACGACGCGACTGTTCTCTGGCTCTTTCTTCACCTTCGGCTATGGCATAAGCGTATGCAGAAAAGCTTAATGAATCAGTTGCTGACTCCAGATCTTTATCGTACCACTCCGGTGCAAAACGTTCCTCAATCACTTCTTCTTCAGTTTGAACTTCCCGATCTGTGGTAACGGTTTCTGTAGATGTGCAGTTAGTAATTAATAGCCCGGTTATAATCAGCAGAAATAGCGTTCTCATTCTCATCAATTAATTTGAAAGTAGCCTGTAGCCCCTTCTTCTGTCAAAATTTTAAAGGTTAAAGATCGGTTGTTTTTTATAGAATCGGTAATGATTTGTTCCACAATTTGAAGGTCAAATACAGACTCTCCATTAATATCAATAATTTCAAAGCCTTCCCTTAGGCCACGGTTCCAAGCTTCTGATCCGGGTGTAATTCGATGAATATATATGTTGAAAAGATCCGGATCTTCCGGCGTTGAGAGCGCCCTGAGAGTTAAACCTAACGATTCGAAGCGCTGCTGCTCAATTCCTTTTTCACGCCCTCCTTCCGGTATTTCGTCCCACTCATCCAACTCCGGCTCGCTGCCGCTTTCCGGATCAAAAGTATTTTGCGGCTGTTCCGGCTGTTCAATCTCATCAAGAATCACAGTCCGTTTAATGACTTCATTATTTCTCCAGATCGTAAGCTCTACTTCATCATCCGGGCGATACATTGCCACTTTCTCTTGTAACTGGTTAGATTCATTAACACGCTCACCATTCACCTCTAAAACGATGTCGTTAGAACGCAAACCACCGCGTTCCGCGGCACCATCACTTAAAACCCTCATAATCATCACGCCGGAAATTTCATCCAGTCCGGCTCTGCGAGCCATTCGGCTATCCACTGACTGAATGGTTACTCCCAGCATTCCTCTTCTAACTTCACCATATTCTATTAAATCGCGGGACACTTTCAGGGCTAAATTGCTTGGAACTGCAAAGCCGTATCCCTGGTAATTCCCACTCTGTGTGGCAATAGCGGTGTTAATCCCAATTAATTCACCGCTCGTATTAACCAATGCACCTCCGCTGTTACCTCGGTTAATTGCCGCATCGGTCTGGATAAAACTCTCAATTCGAAGGGCATCATTAATGATCTGTACGTCACGGCTGAGCGCGCTTACAATTCCTGCCGTAACCGTTGATCTAAGCCTGAAAGGATTGCCTACTGCAAGCACCCATTCTCCAACTTCCAGTCTATCCGAATTGCCTATTGTAACTGTTGGCAAATCCATTGCATCTACCTTAAGCACTGCCAGATCAGTACTGGGATCTCTCCCAACCACTCTGGCATCAAATGTTCTCTTATCTTCCAAAGTCACGGTAATACCATCTCTAACAGCATCTTCAATAACATGGTTATTGGTCAGAATATATCCATCTGAAGTGATCAGAACTCCGGATCCAACCGTTCTTACACGAGGCGGAATAAAGCGTTCCCAGAATCCATTCTCATCATCCTCCTCATTTTGCATCCTGCGGTTTCGGGTGGTCACTACCGTTTCGATATAAACCACCGTGGGCGTAACAGATTTAGCCACAGTGCGAAATAGAAACCGGTCATCTATTTTTTCAAGATCATCCGGACTCCAGAATGGTTCGGCACTCCTGTTGATGTCTGTTACCCTAACTTCTGCCAGATCCAGTGATATGGTACCGTCACGGAAAAACATTAAAATCATACCCAATAAAACCCCTATGAGTAGCAGAAGAATTCCGGTAAGATATTTGTCGCGGGTTTTCATGGGCTAAGATTCTAAGAGCTGTTCAAAAATGGCGTCTGACTTTCTGGGCCTTACACCTTCAATATGATAACGAAAATATTTATCTAAGTGATCTATTAAAGAGTTCAGTTCATTTTTTGTTAAAGGAATTTGAAAGATTGTGGACTTCATTGATTGCAACGATTCTCGTACAAATTGAAATTGCGAAGGAGTCAATCGTATAGAATCACTTTGAATCGATTCAGATGTTAACGTTCCAGACTCAACGTTTATATAACCTGTTTGATTTGATTCTTGTTCCTCAATTACATTTTGAATTCCAATTCCAAGCAGCTGAGCCAGCCTGATCTGGATATAGGGAAACATAATTTTTGAAACAGAATCCTGATCGTTCAGCCAGGGCAGCATGTTGGAAAGAAACTGAAAAAGAGGTTCATTAACCTCATTTTCATGCAAAATCTGATCGGCCAGCTCCATGGTGATGGTTACAAGTGCCATTTTTTGCAGATCAAATCGGAGATTATCCAGTTTTTTCAGGTAAGATGTATCGGAAAGTGTTTGAACCTGCCGGGTGTGTTTCATGTAGTAGACAACCTCAAGCATTTGCCCGGGTACCAGAAACGCAGAAAATTTACTTTTTGGCTTACGTGCTCCTTTGGCTATGACGGCTATTTTTCCATGCTTCAGGGTAAAAAGAGTCGCAATAATACTGGACTCCTGATACTCTACCGTTCTCAGAACAATTGCTTCAGTTTTTGTAATCGTGGAGCTCATCTGCGACCCCGTTATAAAAGTTTATTTCATCGGGTTAAATGCATATCAAACAATTAATGCATCCACCCTCTGTCTTCCAGAAACTGAACCATAGCTGGCAGGAAGGTTAGCGCTGTGAACAGAGTCATGCCAATTCCCACAACCGCCATAATTCCAATAGATTGTAACCCAGGATGATTGGTAAACAGCAGACCTGCAAAACCCATCATCGTTGTAAGGGAGCCAATGGTAATATGCTGTCCGGTACTGGAAAGTACATCCCACATGCTCTTCTGGCCTTCGTCACGGTATCTGTGTGCCAGGTGTACACCATTATCACAACCTATTCCGAGTACGGCAGGCAGAACCACCAGATTGTAAAAATTAAACTTCAAGCCAAACAGCAACATCACACCGAATAGCCATAACAGACCGATAATCAGCGGAATTAACGCAATAAGTGCCCAACGAAGATTTTTGAAACTAAACCAGATAAAGATAAATACAATGAGGAATGTGGCAGCAACCATATACGGACTTTCAGTTCTCATCAGGTCGAGCATTGTGGCTGCAACAATCGATGTACTGGCGGCGTGATAGGTTTTGCCGCTATCCAGGGTTACTTCACCTACCTCATTCTTAAAAGCGATAGATCTCAGTCCATCAGACATACCACCATCCGGATAGATAATCACAAATCTGCCTATTTCCCCATCCTGTGTCATAAAACGGTTCTTTAGAAAATCCGGTATGATCTCTTCATCCAGCGGCTCTCTTGTTTGAGAACCTCTTCTGAGCAGATCCAGATTTTCATCTTCCTGATCTCTGATAAAACTATTTTGCAGCAGCAAGCGTATTTCTGCAATATACTCCAGCTTCTCTTCCGCCATCTCGCTTGTGGGAGGGAATCTCTCCTGTAATGCTTCTACATCACGAATTTTCGTATCCGGATTCTGCTCTTTTCTCTCTCTTAAAATTTCCAGGATTTCGAACACATCATCGTCACTATCTGCGATAATGTAAGCTGGATTTCGCCGGCCATTCTCATCCACTCCCCGTATAAAATCTCTGAATTGCTCGTACTCCTCGAATGTCGGCTCCAGATTTCCAAACTGATATTCAAATCTTAAGTTTCCTGAAAAAATCAGGACAACGATAGATACCAATAATCCTACAGAAACTATCGAACGCGCATAAGGGTATCTCTGAATTCCCTTGCTAGGCACAAAATCATCGCCAATAGTATTTGTAAGAATCCAGTTCCATCGCTCAAAAATTACCAGCAGAGACGGTAGCACAAATAGCATGGCAATCAGCGCAAAGATAATACCCATACCGGCAATAAATCCAAATTCCGAGAAACCTCGAAAATCAGCAAACATCAGAACAAAAAGAGCTGATGCTGTGGTTAGTGCACTAACTACAATTGCTGACCCTGTTTTATCATAGGCCAGAACGATGCTGTTCTCTACTGAACGGCCAACAGAACGGTACTCAATGTACCTTGCGTAGTAGTGAATTCCGTAATCGATTCCCAAACCGAAAAGAATCACAAAGAGTACCGAAGTCATTGTGTTTAGCACTTCGATCTGTAAATAGGTGATACCAAAGGTCCACATCAAACTGATTAACAGCGGAATACCAATCACCAATACAGGAATTGGCATCCTAATGAAATGGGACCAGAATGAATGCCGCTGCCTGGTTTTTGCTCCCTTTTTGTAGTGGATATATTTTTTTATGAAGAAGTAGAGCATGACAAGCAGAATTACACTGCTGATCCCCAAAGAGAAGCTGTTAAATACGTCACTCATGATCGACTCAAATTCGTTGAGATGACGCTTCAATCTTCCTCCAAACTGGATTTCCATTTCGGGATGGAATGATGCGACATCAATAGAGTCGACCATGCCCTGATAGGCATCAAACATATCTTCAAGGTACCTGATGTCACTCTGTGCACCGGTTGGATAGAGCGTAACGATCACAACGGTGCTGTCGGCATTGGTTGGATAAACGGGTGGAACCAGGTCGTCATAACTATCTCGGAACCGGCCAATATCGTTCTCTTCCTCTTCTCCCTCATCCTCAAAGTCGTCCATAAAATCGACAAAAAATGGGTTGGCCTCCTCACGCGCCTTATCAATTTCATCCTGTAGGTAATTTGTAATCTCCTGAAGCTCAGAAATGGTTGCCAGATAGAGTGCATTGTCCTGCAGCACCTCTGTATCGCGGCGGAATTCGGCGCTGCTAAAGAAGTAATTATCGTGCCTTGGGTAGTAGAGTTCAAGACTTTTTTCTACCAGGTAATCAGCCATGGCTACATTGGCTTCAAAATCGGGAGATTTTATTGCCACCTGCATTTCTGTTTCACCGCCTGCGGTTTCTTTCAGCCGTTCCAGTGCCTGAACATTTGGATTTGTTTCCGGTAGAAGGTTAGCAATATCCGTATCAACAGTAAGCTTGGATGCAAAGAAGCCGGCAACAATTGCCAGTGAAATTGCGACAGCTAAAACTGTAAACGGTCGGCGGCTGTTCAGCTGCACAACCGGTATAAAAAATCGTATAAATTTAGACATCAGGTTCGTTTGCGGTCAGAAAATTTGAAAGATAGAAATTACGTAAAATTTAAAACAATTGAGTGCTATGGTTTTCAATAACCCCTACTTAGCCGAATTCCCATAGTTTTGTATCAAAACAGTTGCGATTTAAATTTATTTCTTTGCCCTACCATCTTTTACAACTCATTGCGAATAATCATTATCCACAAATCTCCAACAACATCTGCCAAAAAAAATAGCTGCAGCAGTTTGCACCGCCACAGCTACATGTGTTCTCCTCTCTTGATTAAAGTGGTACTCTGTTTTAGCAATAATGTGAAGATTCGTTCCCTTCACTTTTGATAAGTTAAAAGGAAGCTGTGACAGCACCCTGTCATGCCTGAAAATTGAGATGGAAAAAATTCAATAATTAACTCTTCCAAAATTCGAAAAGAGTTAATATACAATGAAATACAGAACGTTAAAGATTCTTCAGATGTTGAATTATTGAACTACTAACTAAAAATAATTATAGAGATGAAATATCGATTTTTGGGACGATCAGGTTTAAAAGTTTCCGCGCTGTCATTCGGCTCCTGGGTTACATTTGGCGATCAGGTTGATGAAGACATTGCTTATAACTGTATGAAAGAGGCCTACGATGCCGGTGTAAACTTTTTTGATAACGCCGAAGCTTATTCCGAGGGACAGTCGGAGAAGATGATGGGAAATATCATCAAGAAAGCCGGATGGAAACGCAGTGATTTGGTGCTATCTACAAAAATTTTCTGGGGAGGTAATGGGCCAAACGAATCCGGACTTTCATACAAACACATCATTGAGGGTACAGATGCGGCTCTTCAGCGAATGCAGACAGATTATGTTGACCTGATCTTCTGCCACAGACCGGATAAATTCACTCCTATAGAGGAAACCATATGGGCAATGAATCAAGTCATTCAACAGGGAAAAGCTTTTTACTGGGGAACCAGTGAGTGGTCTGCAGAGCAATTACGGGAGGCATACCACATTGCAAGACGAGAAAATCTCAGACCGCCGCTCATGGAACAACCACAGTACAACATGTTCCATCGCGATCGTGTAGAAAAAGAGTATGCACGTCTGTATGATGAGATCGGACTTGGAACCACCATCTGGAGTCCTCTTGCAAGCGGGCTATTGACCGGAAAGTATAATGACGGTGTGCCGGATGATAGCCGTCTTTCTCTGGAAAAATATAAGTGGCTCCGCGAAAATTTGTTAGATACCGAAAGCGGAAAGAGAAAACTCGAAAAAGTAGAGAAATTAGCCAAAGTGTCTGATGAAGCCGGACTTACCATGCCGGAAATGGCTCTTGCATGGTGCCTCAAAAATGATAATGTCAGCACAGTGATCACCGGAGCTTCCAAGCCGGAACAGGTTAAACAGAACATGAAGGCAATTGACAAGGTAGATCAGCTAACCGATGATGTTATGGAAGCAATTGAAGAGATTCTCGACAATAAGCCAAAAGAAGAAACTGATTTTCGGCCTTAGGGTTTAGCATCTTCTACGTATAAATACGTATCTTTGAAAAGGCGCAGAATTAATGTTCTGCGCCTTTTCTTTTGCCTGGTACAATTGTACATTTATAGATAAATACAATAAACACAATTCTGTATGACAGAAAATGAGTCTAAGCGCGGGATGAAGGTTATTGGTGTGATGCTGCTCGTTTTTGCAATTCTTGTAGCTCCGCATGAGGGTGAATTTTGGCCATTCAGTATATACCCGATGTTTTCTCAGGCAGGAAATCCCTGGACACGCGCTATGATTCTGGATGTTTCTGACTACGACTCCTCCGAAATTTGGGAACAGCGAACTGTAGACGATTTTATAGGAGAACCTGTAGCTGTCAGAGCTTATGGAGTCGATGAAATTGATTTTGCCAATTTTGTCTCCAAAACAGAAAACTGGACTCTTGAAAGACGAGAAGCTCTGCGCACTATGTTTGGAGTTCATGTTTTTGAAGATAACAGATGGCTTGTTGTTAAAGCTGAAGGTCATTTAGCCGGAAAAGACTCCGTGGTAGTCGATATCATTCCCTGGGTTCTTCTGACCAATGAAGGAACAGAGTTGAATCCAAATATCAACCCTTCAGAATATATGGAGGTTGATGAGCCATGAAATGGTATGAAAAAATAGGCCACCAGCTTTTTGAACCGAACCGTGAGCAAACACCGGGTGAGCTCATATTTTTTAAAATTTTTGAGCTATTTGTACTCATCTATACTGTCAAGTACGCATGGGAGTGGGGCATCTACACAGAACTCCGAAATACAGAGGTTGTATTGCCGCTTGGCATTGCAAACTACATCGATATCTCAATCTTTTTTGACTGGAATCTGGCTCTGATAAACGCCGCGGTAATTACTCTTTTGTCTTGCATCGCATATGCCAGAATGGGATACAAGTGGTTCTATATGGCCGTAATGGTGCTGCTTCATCTCCAGTATGTTGCCCGCTTTTCGCAGGGTGAAATTCCCCACAGCATGAATCTGATTGGAATGTCGGTTCTCTGTTTTGCAGTAGGAGCCATCTGGTTTTCGGATAAAAAGCATATGCCACGCTTTGTGATGGGGTCCATCATCTTTTTCATCGGACTCGGGTACACATCCGCCTTTTTCGCAAAGTTGATTGGTACGGGCATTCACTGGTTTGACGGTCGCCACTTATGGTTGTGGATCGGCGAAAAGAGCATCGACGTATATTCCACATTTGGTTATTATGAACCCAATTTTTTACAAGAACTTGCCTTGAACTATCTCACGGTAGCATCCTTGATCTTATTGATTGGCTGGCTTACTGAACTGATCGGTTTCACCATGTGGTGGGAAAAATTACGGCCTTACACCGTTACCTTATTGATTGGAATGCACATCGGGATTACATTGACCATGAATATCAGATTCGATGCATTTGTCATGCAGCTTATTTTAGTGGGATATCCCTGGTATAAAATAATTGACAACTATACAGATCACACTCCTGAACTAATCAAAAACTGGATTTAACAGGCCAATCTATTTAAAATGGCCAGATTATTGGAATGAAAATCGTGGCTAATATCCAGAAAATTATATTCAGTGCTGTACCAACTTTAAAAAAGTCTACGATTTCGTACTGCCCCGGACCATAGATCATCGTGTTGGTCTGATAGCCAAATGGTGTGATCAGACTCAGTGAAGCAGCAAAGGTAACGGCATATAGAAATGGTTCATGAGCAACTCCAACAGAAGAGGACGCCTCAATGGCAATTGGTGCAAGCAGTGCCGCCGAAGCATTGTTTGACATCACTGCTGTGAGAACCAGCGTTAGCAGAAAAAAGCCGGACATCAACACCGTGGGGCCAAATCCCGCCAAAGTATTCACCATTGAATCAGCCATCATCTGTGCCGCGCCGGTCGTATCCATTGCCGTTCCCAGCGGCAGAACTCCAGCCAGCAGCATAATCACTTTCCAGTTTACCGATTTATAAGCCTCCTCCGTTCTAAGGCAACCGGTTAATATCATCAATATCACCCCCGTAACGGCACTCACCACAATGGAGATCCAGCCGAATGCCGCCACGGCAACAACTCCGGCAAGAATACCGAGCGCAATCGGTGTTTTTTCTGATCTGTGTTCTACTGTATCAAGTCGGGAGACGACCAGAAATGAGGGATCCTGTTCAAGTTCAGAAATCCTGTCCTTGCTCATACTCAATAAAATCGAGTCGCCGCCCTTAAGCTTCACCTCATTCAGATCATCATGCTTCAAATCACCTTTTTGTCGAAGAGCCAGTGGAAGAGCGCCATGGCGATCAAAAAAAGGATAATCTCCAAGCACCATCCGGTCCAGAGATGATTCCGGTGCAATCACGGCCTCAATTACGCAGTCCTGGCCATGTTCCAGGTCGCGATCGCCCCACTCTTTGGAGGGCTTTATGGTGACGTCCTCTCTCTCAAGAAGTTTTTTAATCTCCTTTGGATTTCCGCGTATTCTCAACACATCACCCGCTTCGATCATGACTTCATTGCGCTGTGCAGATGAGTCGATGTCTTCTTTGAAAACACGTATCACATCGATGTCAAGAGCTTTAGTCAGCTCTTTGTGATCCAGTATTTCACCAACCAGACCTGACGACTGATTGATGACGATATCCGTCAGATAACTCTGCATGTCGAACTGTTCGGTCAATTCGGCCTCTTTTCTTCGTTCCGGGATCATCCGAATGCCAAATGTGAACAAGAATAGAAAACCCGCCACGACAAAAATCAGTCCCATCGGCGTGAGGTCAAACATGGCAATGGCATCCAGTCCCCGCTCTACCGCAATAGAGCTCACAAGAATATTGGTGGAAGTTCCAATCAGAGTTGTTACTCCACCGATCATTCCGGCAAATGAGAGAGGCATCAGCATTTTGGAGGGACTCACCCCGGCTTTCGAGGCAATCCCCATAATAACAGGAATAAAAATTGCAACGGCCGCGGTGTTATTTATAAATGCAGATATTACCGCAATGAAAAGCAGTAAAGCAAAGAACCAGACTTTAAAGTTCTGCTGAATTTTTTCAGAAAAGAAATCGCCGGCTTCGGAGAGAATTCCCGTGCGCCTCACTCCTTCACTGAGGATAAACATCGCCGCAACGGTTATTGTAGCCGGGTTGCTGAATCCGGAGAGTCCTTCTGCCGGACTGAGAATTCCGGATAGCATCAGACTTACCATAATGATAATTGCAGCCACATCGAACGTGACGTAATCTGTCACAAACAGAAAGACAGCCACGATTAGCAGTACAAAAACAAAAATAATCTCAAATGTCATTTAACCCAGACATTTTTATTTGTTGTGAACGTATTCGGTTACACTAAAAGAGAACCATGCTTCTCACAAAATATAAAATAGAGGATATTAGAACCTGAAAAATAGTCTGCATGAAAGGAGTGCTGAGAATAAGCTGGTTGCCAATGCAATCACAAATATATGGGTTAGTGTAAAGCCGCCATCAAGCATCCATCCCATCAGAAACGGGCTCAAAGCCGTACTAAATACCATAATGGATGCAAACAGACTTTGCACTGTACCGATCATTTTGGTGCCATATATTTCAGCCCACAGAGATGATTTTAAGGTAGAACTTAGTCCCAGCGTCATTCCCACAAGCCCCATATATAGATAAGCTGTCCAGTGGCCGGTAAAGAATATCGCAACTGCCAAACCCAACATCATAGGAACCAAGAGTAGCGGAAATAGTTTTTGGGCAGAAAAACGGTCAATTAATGGTCCGGAAAATAGCCCGGCTGCAATTCGAGCAGCGGCAAAAGCGATAAAAGCAGATGCGACGATTCCTGCAGTCCACCCCATGTCGCCGGCAGCCGATACCTGGTAGAGAAACAAGCCTGTTACCCAAAACGGTGGAATCAGGATTGCCGGTATTGTATAAAATGTTCTGGGATCTTTAAAGATCGCTGTGTAATTCTCACGTGTTGAAGCGACCTCTTCATCCTCATCCTGTACAACCTTTGTGCGTTCATTTTTGATAAGCGACCAAAGTATTGGAATAAAAACGAAAGAGATCAGTGCGGCAATTAATCCCCAGGTAGTTCGCCAATGCAGATAAACAAGAGAAAATGCGATGATTGATGGCAGAATAGCCTCTCCGATTGGATATCCAAGTGCAGATATACTGAGTGCCTTTCCACGATCCCGATCGTAAACGCGAGCCATCGTTGCCTGCGCAGTATGACTGCTGAGTCCCTGCCCGGCAAGCCTCAAGAAAATTAATGCAAAAAAAAGCATTACAACATGCCAGGAGATCGACATCAGAATTGTAGCTATCAATAAACCTGTGGCAACATACATGCTATACACCCGAAGTGGAATCCGATCAATCCACTGCCCTAAATAAGGAAGCGCAAGAGCTCCTGAAAGCGTAGCCAGTGAATAGAGCGTACCAAACGATGTGTTGGTCAATTCGAAGGAGACCAGGAAGTAAGGTACAAACAGTGAGAGCAGGAAAGTCTGTCCAAAACTTGAGAAAAAAGTAAATGAAATTGCGAAGGTAAGGAGTCGTCTCTCTTTACGGACGAACGCCAGGTAAGTCATCAGTGATTGTCTGTTTCTATGATCGTCTTGCAGATCGATGTAGTATAATTTTAATTAAGCTTTAAAAATACGTGATTTCCTGATGAAGCTACAGGTATTATTGATAGAAATAATTGATGATGGTGTAAGAGAGAGTATGGTACATTAAATGTTAGATGAGGATGATGACAGAATTGCCGGCTTTCACCTCCGGTGCAGAGCACCGGCACGAGGAGAAAGAATTGAATGTAGAATAACGACCGAATGAGGCTTGCTGCCTGCATCCTGAAGCCTGAAAACAGCATGCAGATGGGACACACCCCTCAATCCCCTCTCGAGAGGGGAAGGTTTGCCGGTTAAAACAAAGCTTTGATTTATCTTAGATTTATCTACCTACCCGGGGGGGGCAGAATGTGATTAGACCGGGGTGAAACCCCGGGAATACGGGCATCCTGAATTCCCCGCCGAACAGAGAGATTTGTTTGGAGTACTGGATTTTGTAGAGGCGGTTATCTCATGAATTGGATTTGAGAGTTCACATTCACAACGCAGGTGTTCAGCAGCAGAGCTGCTGGGTGTCGTCGTTGGAGCAGAGCTCCCGACGAGGAAGGATGAGAATTGAATAACGAACACCGAATAGCGAATGAGTGTCAATTCCCTCTCGAGAGGGGAAGGTTTTACGATTTTATTTGGGCTTAACTTCCCTAAGCCAACCTCTACTTCACACCAAATAATTTAAACGCATTATCGGTGGTAATATCCGCAATCTCTTCGAGTGAGCGATCGTGCAGCTTGGCCAGATTTTTGGCAATCAATTTGATATAAGACGGTTCATTTCGCTTTCCGCGGTGCGGTGCCGGTGTCAAGTAGGGAGCATCCGTTTCAAGAAGCATCACGTCAAGGGGTAGCTGTGCAACGGTTTTATTTACCCCCGCATTTTTAAATGTGGATACTCCGCCAATTCCGAGATGCAACCCAAGGTCGATGGCTCGCTTACCTTCATCAACCGTACCGGTAAAACAGTGCCACACTCCGGTCAGGCTTCCATCTTGTTCCTCTTCGATCATATCAAGCAGATCAGTTGTGCTATCCCGGTTGTGAAGCACAATCAGCTTGCCGGTTGCTTTGGCTACGTTGCAGTGCATCCGCAAGCTCGTTTTCTGTTGATCCACAAAATCAGTGCTCCAGTAGTAATCCAGTCCGGTTTCGCCAACAGCTACCACATCATCCCGTTCACAAAGATCAGCCAGCTTCTGTTCTTCGAACGGCCAAACGTCTTCCACGCTGCAGGGATGAATCCCCGCCATTTTGTAAAACGTGATCTCCGGATGATGCAGATCGTCCATCTTTTCAAAAGACTTCCAGTCAATGGCCGGCAGAAAAATGTGTGTAATTCCCGCGTCAACAGAGCGTTGGTACACGGCGTCTAAATCTTCTTCAAATTGGTCGAGGTATAGGTGGCAGTGGGTGTCTGTGAGTGTCAAAATTAAACTTATTATTTTTATTCGTAATTCTAACTTAAAGTGGATTGGTAAAAGAAAATGAATTCAAAAAGTCATCTCTTGAATCGGGGCATTCTTAAATAAATGCTGCTATTAAACTGATGTCACTTACCAAAATTTGATTGCACTGCATTTCACTTGTTTCAGAAAGGATTCAATAACCGGGTAGCGAACTTCTACATTTGAAAAACCGGCTTCATTCATCACTTTAACTAATCGGTTCTGATGAACTTTGGCTACTTTTCCGGTAAAGATAATCTTCTCATCTCCTTTCAAATTCAGCATGTACAGTTGCTGTGTGATGAACTTTTTGAAGGCAGTTTTAATCAAATTATTCAACTCCTCAGGCAGCGGCTCTTCCAACACTTCTCCGGCAATTGATGCCAGTTCACGGTTCGGCTTCTCAGCCTGATAAATCCGAGCCATCATCTCTCCATACGGTTCCGGGTTCAATTTCTGCTGTATGAAACCCTGAGTCTCTTCATCAAACTGATTCCTGTAGTAGCCTCTCAAAATTTTTCGCCCCAGATCGGCGGCACTTCCTTCATCACCAATGGCAAATCCCAATGCCGCAGACTTCTGAACCGGTTTACCGGATTCCACTTTTGCGCAAACAGATCCGGTTCCCAATACAGCCACAACCCCATCATTTTCACCAAAAAATGCCTGAGCTGAACCTTCCAGGTCGGTTCGGACCTGAATCTCCGCATTAGGAAAAACGGTGGTCAGAAATGCGCTCATCTTTTGGTCTGATGCCGGATTCCCAAGACCCGTTCCGTAAAATCTTACATAATCAGGCACCACCTCATTTATCTTTACTTTTAGATCTGCAGCATCCGCTTCAGGATCCAGAAAAGCGGGATGAAGCCCTTCAGTCCGGTAAAACTGATGGATCTTTCCGTCGATGTAAAGCCAATCCGTTTTGGTAGCGCCGCTGTCGGCTATCAGAATTTTTTTCATGGCTAAGTCTGCCTTTGAATCACTGAGTTACTTTTTTTGAAGATAATCGATCACATCAATTGCCGAACCCGGATTCCCCATAATGTAATAGTGGATACCTGGAGCACCGTTTTCAATCAGTTCCAGCGACTGTTTTTTCGCCCACTCCACACCGATCTGCTCTACGTTATCTGGATTTGCATCCACTTCGGAAGTCAGCTCATCCGGAAGATTTAGGTGAAAGTATCGAGGCAGTGTTTTCAGGTGACCGGGAGTGCGAAGAATTTTTAAACCGGGTACTATCGGGACGTTAATCCCATTATCCCTGCATTTCTCTACGAAAGAAAAATAGGCCTCATTGTCAAAAAACATCTGTGTAACCACATAATCCGCGCCGGCATCAACTTTTTCCTTGAGTCGCTGAATATCCCAGTCCAGATTTGGAGCCTCAAAATGTTTTTCAGGGTAACCCGCAACCCCTATGCAAAAATCCGTTTTCTGTGCATTGACGATATCTTCAAGGTAATCACCGCGATTCATATCCTGAATCTGACGCACCAGATCAATCGCATATTTATTGGATGTTCCGCTTCCGTGCATCGGTACCTGGTTTCCATTGTTATCTCCCCTAATGGCCAGCACGTTGTGAATTCCAAGGTAATTGAGCTCTATCAGCGCATCCTCACTCTCCTCTTTTGTGAAGCCTTCACAGATCAGGTGAGGGACCGGATCGATATTGTATCTGTGCAGAATCGCTGCGCAGAGTCCGATTGTGCCAGGCCGCTTTCGGCGAATCACCCGTTTCAGGGTACCGTCTTTCTGCTCCTCCACATGCGACTCGGCCGCGTGATAGGTCACGTCAATAAACGGAGGATGAACTTTCTCTACAATCTGGTCCAGTGAATCAAAAATCACTTTAACGCTTCCGCCTCTCTTGGGTGGAATGATTTCGAACGAAATGAGCGGTTCCGTTGCTTCCTCGTAGTGTTCAATTACTTTCATAAAAATTTTGCTGAAATATGTGCTTCAGTTCAATAAGCTAAACTTACGAAATCAAAACATGCTTTTAAGCTTTAAAATGCAGATTTTTAAGCGTGTTTTTCATTACATCAAATAATTCGAATACCATATGTCTCGTTCCGCTCATTCGCTCTTTTCTATCTTAAAAAACCGAATTCTCATTCTCGATGGTGCGATGGGGACCATGATTCAGGGTTACAGACTATCTGAAGAGGATTTTCGTGGTGATAAATTCAAGTCTGCCGAAAATGAACTCAAAGGGAATAATGATCTCTTGAGCGTGACTCAGCCTGATATCATTCGCGAAATCCACTCTCAGTTTCTGGATGCGGGGGCAGATATCATCGAAACTAATACGTTTAATGCGAACCCCATTTCGCAGGAAGATTATCAACTTCAGGATTATACATACGAGATCAACGTTGCCTCGGCGAAAGTTGCCCGGGAAGCAGCTGATGCTTTCACCGAGAAGAATCCTGACAAGCCAAGATTCGTAGCAGGAGCCGTTGGTCCCACAAACAAAACCCTCTCCCTCTCTCCTGATGTGGAAAACCCCGGCTATCGAGCCATTACTTTCGATACGCTTGCCGATGCCTACGAAGAGCAGATACGCGGATTGGTAGATGGCGGCGTGGACACTCTTCTCATTGAAACCGTTTTTGATACGCTGAACTGCAAAGCGGCTATCTACGCCGCGCATCGCCACATGCGAAAAATCGGAAGAGAACTTCCGATGATGATTTCCGGAACCATCGTGGACCAGAGCGGCCGAACCCTTTCAGGCCAGACAACCGAAGCGTTCTGGAATTCTGTTCAGCATGCCAATCCACTGCTAAGTATCGGCCTGAACTGCGCACTCGGCTCCAGCCAAATGCGTCCCTATATTCAGGAGCTATCGAAACACGCCAGTTGTTTTACCAGTCTCTACCCGAATGCAGGTCTCCCAAATGAGATGGGAGACTATGATGAGTCGCCCGGTTATATGGCTGAGCAGCTGAAAAACTATGCAGAAGAGGGTTTGGTGAACCTTGTGGGCGGATGCTGCGGAACCACCCCCGATCACATCCGGGCCATTGCCGAGGAGGCCGCCAATCACAAGCCGAGAAAAAAAGCTGAGCCGAAACCCTACCTGCGCCTCAGCGGTTTGGAACCACTGGTTGTCCGTCCGGACACCAATTTTGTAAATATCGGTGAACGAACAAACGTCACAGGCTCAGCCAAGTTCAAACGGCTGATTAAAAATGAGGAGTATGATGAAGCGCTCTCGGTTGCTCGCGACCAGGTTGAGGGAGGCGCACAGATTATCGATGTGAATATGGATGAAGGGCTGCTCGACTCCGAAAAAGTGATGACCGATTTCATCAACCTGATGGCGGCTGAACCCGATATCGCGCGGATTCCGTTTATGATCGACAGTTCGAAGTGGAGCGTACTCAAAGCGGGACTCAAAACCACACAGGGAAAAAGTGTGGTAAACTCCATCAGTCTCAAAGAGGGTGAAGAGGCATTCAAGCAGCAAGCACGTGAAATCCTAGACTTCGGGGCAGCCGTTGTTGTGATGGCTTTTGATGAAGATGGTCAGGCAGACAGTCTTGAGCGCCGGAAAGAGATCTGTAAGCGCGCCTATGATATCCTGGTAGATGAAGTAGGATTTGCTCCTCAGGATATCATCCTGGATCCGAATATTTTAACTGTTGCCACCGGAATTGAGGAGCATAACAACTACGCCGTCGATTTTATTGAAACGGTTCGATGGATTAAACAGAATCTACCGAAAGCGCAGACCAGCGGCGGCTTGAGCAATATCTCCTTCTCATTTCGCGGCAATAACACCGTGCGGGAAGCGATGCACTCGGCATTTCTCTATCACGCAATCCAGGCCGGTCTGGATATGGCGATTGTCAACCCCACTCAGCTCGAAGTGTATGAAGAGATCGAGCCAGAACTGAAGGAGCTTGTTGAGGATGTTCTGCTGAACCGCCGTGATGACGCTACTGAACGACTGATCGAGTATGCCGACCGCATCAAGGATCAGGGTGAAGAGAAAACGGAGAAGAAGAAAGATGAGTGGCGTAACAATTCGGTTGAAGAGCGCATCAAGCATGCGTTGGTGAAAGGAATTGTGGACTACATCGAAGATGATGTGGAAGAGGCCCGGCAGAAGTACGACCATCCCATTGAGGTTATTGAAGGTCCGATGATGGACGGTATGAACGTGGTGGGTGATCTTTTTGGTGCCGGAAAAATGTTCCTTCCCCAGGTTGTGAAAAGCGCCCGGGTTATGAAGAAAGGTGTCGCGATACTGATCCCATTTATCGAGGCGGAGAAAGATCAAAACAAAGAGAGCAAGCCAAAGGCAAAAGTTCTGCTTGCTACCGTAAAGGGTGACGTTCACGATATCGGGAAAAATATTGTCTCCGTTGTATTGAGCTGCAATAATTACGAGGTAATTGATCTTGGCGTTATGAATCCGGCTGATAAGATTCTGGCCGCGGCAAAAGAGCACAATGTGGATGTGATAGGCCTCAGCGGACTGATCACCCCATCACTCGATGAGATGGTTCACGTTGCCAAAGAGATGAAACACAGCGGATTTAAAACACCGCTGTTGATTGGGGGCGCCACCACATCACGAATGCATACAGCCGTTAAAATCGCACCCAACTATCAGGAGCCGGTCATTCACGTACTGGATGCTTCCCGGAGTGTTACCGTAGTCAACCGACTCGTATCGGAAACGCTTAAAGATGGTTTTCTGGACGAAATAAAGGTGGAGTATGAAGACTTGCGGAAACAGTATGCAAGTCGCGGAAAAAAGAAAACCTACCTTAGCATTAGCGAAGCACGAGAGAATCGAACGGAATTAGACTGGAAAAAAGCGGACATAACGCCTCCGGTAAACCCCGGAATTACGGCGTTTAAAAACTTTCCTCTCGAAAAACTTCGACGCTACATAGATTGGGGGCCCTTCTTTATTGCTTGGGAGATGAAAGGAAAATTTCCGGACATTCTTCAGGACGATAAAGCCGGAAAACAGGCTCGTAAACTCTTTGATGAAGCCAACCATCTGCTCGATAAAATCATAGATGAAAAACTCTTTACTGCTCATGGTGTTGCAGGCCTTTTCCCCGCCAACTCTGCAGGGGATGATATTGAGCTCTACAAAAATCAAGAGCGCAGCGAGGTGATAGCAACGTTTCACACGCTTCGCCAGCAGTCTAAAAAACGGTCCGGGCAGCCCAACAAGGCGTTAGCTGATTTTGTAGCGCCCAAAGATTCAGACCGGGCAGACTACATGGGAGCTTTTGCAGTCACTACCGGACACGGAGTTCGTGAGCTGGTCAAAAAATTCCAGGCCGATCATGATGATTACAATGCGATTCTGACTAAGGCACTCGCCGATAGATTGGCCGAGGCTTTTGCAGAATATCTACACCAGGAAGTACGAAAAACACTTTGGGGTTATGCACCCGCCGAAGATTTTGATAACGATGAATTGATCCGTGAAAAATATCGCGGTATTCGTCCGGCTCCCGGCTACCCGGCTCAGCCCGATCACACCGAAAAACGTACGCTGTTTGAACTGCTGGCCGTTGAAGAGATTACGGGCATTTCTCTGACCGAGCATCTGGCGATGGCACCGGCATCATCGGTAAGCGGACTCTATTTTGCCCATCCTAAAGCGAAATATTTCAATCTGGGGAATATTCAGCGGGATCAGGTAGAAGATTATGCCAAGCGGAAAGGTATGAGTGTGGAAGAGATTGAGCGTTGGCTCGGGCCGAATCTGGCTTATGAGAGCTGATATTCCTTCATTTTAATTTTAGATCACAAAAGTCTATAACTAATAAGAAGATTATAGCCCACACGACTGCTATTTCCTTTCTCGCAGAGTATCGCTGAGTTCAACGCAGATTTCTGTGATACTCAGCGTAGTGATCTGTACTCGGCATTAGGACGAGAATTCATAAAGGAGCCCCTTCCCGGTTGCCTAATTCAAAATTTTTATCGAACGCACGTTAATGAAGGTCTATAAAACACAGATTTCAGTTTCGTTTTCGACTTTTTACTACCGGATTCATTTTTTTAAACGCCAATACTTCTTTAATTAATGAGGAGATAAATCCGTAAATCTAATCCGCTTAAAATGGACAAGAAGAAAGAGTCGAAATTATCGAGACGAAATTTTATTACTCATTCGGGGGCCGGCCTGGCGTCCCTGGTGATGGGCGGCGGGCTGCTGGCAGGTAGTGCAAAAGCATCACCGACTGCATCCAATCATCATAAACGGTTTGAAGGTAAAGTTGTACTGATTACCGGTGCCACCTCAGGTATCGGTGAAGCCACTGCCAAAGCGTTTGCCGGCGAAGGAGCTTCGGTCTTTTTCTGTGGGCGCCGGGAGCACCTTGGAGAGAAAGTAGAATCTGAAATTCGCGATGCGGGCGGAGAGGCAACTTATATGAGGGCGGATGTTCGGAATGAAGATCAGGTAAAGGCTTTTGTGGAGGCGTGTGTTGAAAAATATGGGCGGCTGGATATCGCCTACAACAATGCCGGTATTGAAGGAAAGGCATCTGCGATTGATGAGATGCCGATGGATGGTGAGATGGGCTACTACGATGTATTTCAAACCAATGTAAACGGAGTTTTTTACGCCATGAAATATGAACTGCCCATTATGAAAGAGCAGCAGACGGGAGTGATCATTAACACCGGTTCTGTTCTGGCCAGCCGGGGATCAGGCTCCTATGCTCCCTATTCCGCATCAAAACATGCCGTAAAGGGCCTCACTCGTTCAGCCGCAAACAATGCCCGTCACGGAATAAGGGTGGTGACTATCTCGCCGGGCGGTACACGAACAGATATGCTTCGCAGAATTTATGGCGGAAGCCTGGAAGGTGCAGGTCAGAACAACCCGATGGGTCGGCTGGCAGAACCTGAAGAGATTGCTGCCATGGTGATGAACGTATCGATGCCCGAAGCCAGCTATTTGAACGGTGAAGAGATTCGTGTGGATGGCGGTAGTTCGGCTTAAAATTCAACGACTTTTAAGCACTGTTATCATCCAATAATCGACAACAATAGGAGAACGGTGAACTTCAGGATGGCACAATCATTCTGTTTAATATCGGTTTTTGCAGCATACTGGCCGAATGAGATAAACTATCTGGGGACCGATAAATAAAGGAAGCGGGGCTCCGCTCAGGCTTGTGGCGCATATTGCGGATTGATAACTATTCTTGTGATATAATCAAGCTTTATTGAATCCTGATGGGGATTGGTTAGGATAAAGAACCGAACTTATTTACCAGGGCAGATTAAGATTCTTTACCTCATCTTGATAGAATTGCTCAAGTTTTTGAATGAGTTCATTCGTAAGCGGATGGTTTACACTCTCCACATTGCTTTTTAGCTGTGAAATATTTTTGTTCCCCGGAATCACCGTTGCCACGGCATCATAGGCAGCGCAGAACGCGATGGCGGTTTTAGCCAGATCTCTGGTCTCCCCGATTAGATCTTTTAATTTACGCACTAATTCTGCGCGGGTTTGGATATCTTCTCTTGACCATCGCTCTCTGATATCATCAAACGTGCTCTCCTCGTCATATTTTCCCGAGAGCCAACCGGAGTCGAGAGGGATTTTGGCTATGATTTTAACCCCATTCTCCATGGCTAAGGGAAAGGCAACGGCCGTCTCTTGGTGGAGGATATTAAAAAAAGCTTCAATTACGGTACCCGAGGTGGTATTCATAAACAGCTCCATCTCTTCGGGTGTGTCTAACGATGCACCATAGGCCCTGATTTTTCCCTCATCTTTCAACGTTTCCAGGATGTCGTAGTGGTCATTTTTCTTTCCGTCCAGAATCTCATAAGGCGGGTTATGAATGATCAAGGAGTCCACGTACTCCACCTGCAACCGGCGCAAGCTTCCCTCCAGCGACTCACGGATAACGTCCGAGCTGTAGTTCAACTCTCCCGAAGCGTTGTGACCGAACTTGGTATTGATTACGATGGATTCCCTTTCGGTACCTTTCAGGGCTTTTCCCAGTCGCAATTCACTTGTTCCCAGTCCGTAGTTGGGGGCTGTATCAAAAAAGTTAACGCCCAGATCCAGGGATGATTTGACCAGGTCAATTGCCTCCTTCTCAGTCAGTGTTTTCCAGCCGGCATTTTCTCCAAGCTGCCAAGCTCCAAGGCCTATTTCTGATACGTGCGGGGAGTTGTGGATGAATGGGTTGTATTTCATGACGGAATTGTTTGAGATTGAATAACGATTTTCATAACCAGATGCCCTGAAAAAATAGAAGTCGATTTCAGTAATTTAAATCTATTCTGATATAGATAACAGGTGCATAGAGTAAAGACTTCTTAAGTAAATACTTTTGGGTTTAAAGAAGTATTTATCAAAAATTTTATGAAAGAAACGGAAGCAATATAAAAGGCTGATTTTATATAGCCGAGCCGCAAACAATGCCCGCCACGGAATAAGGGTGGTGACCATCTCGCCGGGCGGTACACGAACAGATATGATGCGCAGAATTATGGGCGGTTTCCTTGAAAATACTGGTTGAAATAATCCAATGAGGCGCCTTGCAGAACCGGAAAATATTACTACCATGGTGATGAACGTATCGATGCCCGAAGCCAGCTATTTGAACGGTGAAGAGATTCGTGTGGCGGCGGCAGTTCGGCTTAAAATTCAACGCCTTTTAAGCACTGTTATCATCCAATAATCGACAACCAAAGATACAAGCCCAACAGTGTAAAAAAGAGTGTAGGTATCGTCAATACAATTCCGACTTTAAAGTAGTATCCCCAAGTGATTTTCACTCCTTTCGTAGAGAGAACATGCAGCCAGAGCAGCGTTGCAAGTGAGCCTATAGGAGTTATTTTTGGACCCAGATCTGAACCAATCACATTGGCATAGATCAGTGCCTCCCGCATCAAACCTTCAGTTGACGTTGCCTGAATGGCTAGCGCATCGATCATTACCGTTGGCATGTTGTTCATTACCGATGAGAGAAATGCGGCCAGGAATCCCATCAGCATCGTTCCGGCAAACAGCCCCTGATCGGCACCGGCTTGTATCACTTCAGCCAGCAGATCGGTTAACCCCACATTTTGGAGTCCATAAACAACTACGTACATGCCGATGGAGAAGACAACAATTGCCCAGGGCGCATTGCGTAAAACTTTTCGTGTATCGACTGCATGGCTATTCATTCCAAGGATTGAGAATATTATGGCAATGGTTCCCGCTACAAATGATACCGGAATATGGACAAATTCGGCTACAAAATAACCGATCAGAAGTACAGTTAGAATAATCCAGGAGAGATTAAACATCCGCTCATCCCGAATCGCCTCTCTTGGCTCTTTTACATCGTCCAGTGAATAACTGGTTGGAATATCCTTTCTGTAAACTAAAAACAGAACCAGCAAACTTGAAAGAACTGCAAAGAAGTTGGGCACAATCATCCGGCTTGCATATTCGATAAATCCAATCCCGAAGAAGTCGGCAGATACGATATTTACGAGGTTACTTACAACTAAAGGTGAGGATGCTGTATCCGCAATAAACCCGCTAGCCATGATAAACGGAAGGATCATTCTATCTTTAAACTTCAAGGCACGAACCATCGCCAGTACAATCGGTGTAAGGATTAAGGCTGCTCCGTCGTTTGCAAAAAACGCGGCTACAATAGCCCCAAGAAGTGTGATATAGACAAACATCCGGAGTCCGCTGCCATTTGCAAACCGGGCCATATGGAGTGCCGACCATTCAAAAAATCCGATCTCATCTAAAATGAGAGAAATAATGATAATTGCTACGAAAGTAAGCGTGGCGTTCCATACGATTTCAGTTACCGTAATTACATCCTGAAAACTGACAACTCCGGCAATAAGTGCCAAAACAGCCCCAATTGTCGCCGACCATCCGATAGAAAGGCTTTTGGGCTGCCAGATGACCAATAGCAGAGTAAAGAGAAAAATGAGCGTGGCAATGATCGTTAATGTCATGAAATAGATCGCCTAAATTTTTTGACAGTTACTTCTTTTACTGAATAATGAGCTGTTTTTACCCGTTCTATTTTGATCTGTCGGCGGGAATAATCAAAATAGGGATATGTGCTTTCCGAATGACCTGGAGGCTTACTCCACCAAGAAACAGATCACTCACGTATCCCCTTCCCTGGCTTCCCATGATGATCATAGATGACTCATCTGATTCCGCAAGCTCGAGGATTTGCTGAACCGGCGAACCGTATCTTATACGAATATCCACCTCTGCATCCGATACCTTACTGAACTCATCCCTGAGGTATTTCAGCGTCTCGGTATCCTCTTTATCAAATCCCTTTAGTTTATCAGGATCATCAACTCCTTTCCTCCCACTTGCCTGAACGTGTAGAATATTCAACTTTTCAGTTTGATCCGTTGCCAGTTTTTTAGCCACTTCAAATGCACGATTGGCCGTTGGCGAAAAATCTGTTGGTAATAGAATACGTTGCAGGGAATCTCTGCACGATTTTACGCAGTACAGTTTTCGATCTTTGATATCAGATTCATCAGAAACAGAGAGGTTTATCAGGTAGACCGGGTAGGTGCATCGCTGAAGCAGTTCAGTTGCCGTACTGCCAAGCAAAAACTCCCTGAACTTATTGTGCCCCCGATTGGCAATGATGATATAATCTGCCTCTTGCCTTTTTACCGCTTCCAGAATCTTCACCGGAATATATGCGTTGATTCCAAACTCAACTTCGATATCCACTTCAAAATCGAACTGACTGAGCCTCTCTTTATACTCTTTCAGCTTAACTTTGTAGCTCTCATCGTCGATAGCACCCGCCCCTCCGGGGTAAGGTATGTTTATGGATGTATAGAGTGTAAATTTCCGGGTTCCGAACTTCTCAAAATGAGCCAGACAGTCAATCATAATATCGCTGGCTTCCGATTGGTCAAGGGCTACGAGGGCGTGATCAAATTTCAGGTTCATACCGTTTTTTTTGTTGGATGTTCTCGCTTAACAGTAATTCTAAAACATTGTCATCCGGAATCCAGGGAATAGCATACAGGCGTTCAGCATGTTCCCTGTCCATTTTTTCGAGAAGCGGAATTTCTGCCGCAGCCCGTTGTTTCAATAGCGGATCGTTCACAACTGTAGCCGACATACTCTGATTGGCCACCCACGCGTAAGGCTCAATCCCCGATCTCCTTAAATCATCCTGCAATTTTGCTGCTTCTGTAATCGGTGTGGTCTCCGGTAAGGATACGATGATCAATTTCGCATATTCGGGATCCTGGAGATACATGTACGGTGTTTTGAGCTTATCAGCGTCCATAGCTGTATTTCTGAGCACCTCCTTGTGATAGCTTCCGGTGGTGTCGAGCAGCAGCAGGGTATGCCCTGTTGGAGCGGTATCCACAACCACAAATTTTCGTTTTGCCTGGTGAATCGCTTTTGAAAACGCCTGAAACACAGCAACTTCTTCAGTACACGGAGATTCCAGATCCTCTTTGAGCAACTTCAGTTCCTCATCTGTCTTATTCTTCCCCTTCTGTTTCAGAACTTTCTCAATATAAGCCCGTTTTTCGGCATGCGGATCGATCCGATCCACATCAAGGTTTTCAGGCAGTTCCATATTACCGATATGATCCATCAGGTGTGCCGCGGGATCTGTTGTTGTAAGGTGAACCGGATAACCTTTCTGAGCCAGGCGAAGTGCAATGGCTGCGGCGATGGTTGTTTTACCGACACCGCCTTTCCCCATCGTCATCACCAGGCCGTGATCTTTGTCACCGATGATATCCTCCACCATCTCCTCAAGACCGGGAAAATCACTTTCATGATCTGCCGTCAAAATGGATCCGCTGTTGTTATTAATCTCTTCTTTGTCGAGCGGTTCAAAAACCTTTCTCAGCTTATCAATGCCGAGCAGATTGTACGGACGAAGCGGGAATACGATCTGCTTCATCTCTTTGAGACGCTCCGGCATATTCTTCAGCGTCTCATCGGCCATCGCTTTCATTTTTTGCGCAAATGGATCCGATTCATCCACCGGCTCAAAATATCCATTGATAAGAAGCAATTGATTCGCCAGTCCCATCTCCTTCAGCTCACGGCCTGAGCGATCCGCCTCACGAAGTGCAGAGCCGTCGGGCCGGGTAACCAGGTAGATGGTTGTGGCATCTTTATCCTTCAGCCTATCCACCACTTTCTGATATCGCTCCTGGCTGGTTTTCAGTGCGGATGACGGGCCAATACAGGATGCCCCATCCGGATTCGACTCAATAAATTCACTCCAGGCCGCCGGCAATTCCAGCAAACGCAAGGTGTGTCCGGTTGGAGCCGTATCAAAGATAATCACATCGTAGGGCTGATTCTCACCATCGCCGGCCACATACCGGGCAAATTCATCAAAGGCTGCGATCTCCGTAGTGCAGGCTCCCGAAAGTTCCTCTCTGATTTTTTTGATCTCCGCCTCCGGCAGAATCCCTTCCATGGGGGATGTCACCCGGTTCCGATACTCCTCGGCCGACTGCTCAGGGTCGATATTGACCGCATGCAGGTTCTCAACACCTTTCACCGGTGTAATCTTATCGGTCACGTCGGTCTCAAGAACCTCTTTCAGATTCGAGGCGGGGTCTGTACAGATCAGCAATACCGATTTGCCCTCATCGGCCAGTTTAACCGCTGTTGCGCTTGCCAGCGAAGTCTTACCAACGCCTCCCTTTCCTGTGAAAAATATGTATGGCGTAATTTCCGGTAGCATCTTAGAGTCTCTTTTGTGTTATTAAAAATCGTTATCAGTTTCCCCTCCTTTCTAAGGAGGGGATTATGGGGTGGTTCTTATGATTTAAAGCTTTTGTTTTCCGTCAGCACGCTACAAGCGGGCAGACGGATGTTTTGATAAACAATTTGACTATCCATTCAACTATTCTCCCCCTTCGAAGGGGCCGGGGGATGATCCAACCTGGCAGCACCAACCGGATCTGTCAGCGATTTAATCAACCTGACAGCGTTCCAACCGTTTTTGGAGGATTCTTGTCAGCGTTGAGTTTATACTTAAGTTTCAAACCGACTCTGTCAGGACTTGCACTTCGCTTCAGACGCTGACAGGTCTTTAGCTCATTGCACCGGCCTGACCGCGTGTAGCGGTTTGACGGGACGGGTATTAAAAATTAACAACACCCGCTTCCCGGAGCGCAGCCGTTAGACGGCACACCCAGTAACTCATTAGCCGTCTCAACAATATCGGACATCGGCACCTGACGAACATTCAAACCGGTCTGCATCGCTTTGGCCATATCATCCTGTGAGATTCCTGCCTCTTTTCCATTTTCAAACATTTGACGTAAAACAGAATCACTTCCCGATGCTACGGCAGATCCAATCGCAACCAGGATATCTACTTTCTCACTGTAGAGAGGCTTCTCAGGCTGAGTGTCCGGCTTATCAGATGTTGTGGCTCCATTTGTATTGTCCAATCCGGCCCACTCTTTCAGTGTGGATCGGTCGGGATACCCTCCTTCTGACACCATCTCACCGTTTACAAGAATGATAGGAAGTACGTCCGATCCCTCTTTTTGGAGTCTTGTCAAAACCGGCACGCACATCTTAAATTCCTCCGGCTCCTGTCCTAAATTATATCGTTTTACGTCAACTCCCTGTGCTTTCAGCCACTTCACATCATTTGCAAAGTCTGCGAGTGAATCGTCAACATCGGGGCCGCACACTCCAGTGCTGCAGCACATGGCGGGGTCATATACTTCAATCAATATCTTTGTCTCAGTTTGATTACTCATTCGGTTAATTCGTTCTTGTTAAACTGGCTTGTTTTGTTTCATCGTAAATTTACGATAGATGTTTAGTAGTTCCAAACACTATTTCGGATTTAAGTTTATTTTTTCTGATCTCTCCCACCAGCACACTACATGCGGGTAGATGGGTTAATTCTTCTTCCAAATTGGCTCGAAAGAAAATTCAGGTTATTAAACACACCCCTGTCAGTTTCGCTATACGCTCAACCGCCTGTCCCCTCTCGAGAGGGGATGAATTTAACCAACCTGACAGCACCAACCGGATCTGTCAGCGTTGGTTTCAGTTCAATAATTAGACCGAAGCTGTCAGGACTTTCACTACGTTTCAGATGCTGACAGGTCTTGGATTCATAGCATCCGTCTGACCGCGTAAAGCGGTCTGAAGGGAATCTTGGTTTACTCCCCATACTTCTTTGCCAGTCCGATCTGTCCGGCATGGTAGGCGGTATGCGTCATAATTCTGCCAAGTGCTTCAGCGCGGGTCACCGTTCCAAACTCGGCCGTGGTGATCTCCCCATCCCACTCTTCAACCCCACGGATGGCTGCTCCCAGTTCCTCTTCCGCCTTTTCAATAAGCTTCAGTAATGAATCCAGTTCATTAAACTGCCCCCGGTCTTTGGCAATGGAGCCGATCGTTTGCGCCTTTATATTCAAATCACGGCCAAAATCATTCTTGGCAAAAAGAAACTCAACCTCCGCAATATGGCGCAATAGCCAGCCTACACTGTTAGATTCGCTGTGAACCCGTTTGAGCAGATCATCTTCCGAAATATAATCCAGCTGGTTGGTCAAACGGGTACGCCCCATTTTCCACATGTCAAAATACAGTTGATTATCCATCATAAATCCTAATTTTCAGTTTCCTTTCCTGACGAATTCCCTCAAATCCACCCTTCAGCACGCTCAAAACGGGCAGACGGTAAATACTCTGCATAACTTTGTGCCGCTCCGATGTTAACGCCATATAGCACAATAGTAAAAGCTTTCATAAGTTCACAAATTTACCCTGTAAGACATGTCCTGCGCTTACAAGAAAATCGGATAAAACAATTTGACAATTCATCCATCTGCTCTCCTCCTTCGAAGGTACGGGGAGATGATTCATCATAACCGTTTCCGACTATCGAACACACCCCTCGGCGAGTGAGACGCACTTTGTGCTCTCACTCTAATTTCCCCTCTCGAGAGGGGATGAATTTAACCAACCTGACTGCACCAACCGGATCTGTCAGCGTTGAAATCATTGCACTATTTCAAACCGACGCTAACAGGTCTTCAGTTCTTTGCAGCCGTCTGACCGCTTTGAGCGGTCTGACGGGACCTTTCACTACACACGGCTCATCATGTAAAACATCTCTGTTGCGATTTGCAGGCAGCGCTCATCATAAGTTTCCTTCTCCTTTTCAGTCCCATCTGACTCTTTCGGATCCCGATAGGTGACCGGTTTCCGAAACGAGGTTCCGGGCACGAAAGGACAATTTTCATCCGCATCTGAGCAGGTCATGATTGCAGCGAAATTTTTGTCCGGATTTACTTCATCGTCAAACTTTTTGGAGAAGCAGAACATAGGGTCAGCATCTTCTGAAAATTTCACTTCATAACTGGGATTTTCTCCAACCGGGCTCGTTATATGAAAACCGGCACGCTCCACTGCGGCAACCGCCCTTGGGTTAAATGCCGTAGACTCAGTTCCCCCGGAAAATGTCTCAACTCCGTCAATCTCATAGTATGCCGCAGCCGTTTGTGTCCAGATCTGTGCCAGGTGACTCCGGCGACTGTTATGGGTACAGATAAAATTTAATTTAGCAGAGTTATTCTCTTTCAACTCTTTGGAAATATAATCCGCTACATCCTGCAGTGTTTTCTTTCGTTCATCCGGAATGGATTCAAATTCCTGAGTGATTTCCGAGATATATTCTTTCAGTTTTGTGTACATAGTTATTGTTCTAATGTTGATTGATCAAAGGATTTAAATAACTGTCTGAAGGATGCTTTTAAAACGCATGCTCCATCGGAGCGTTCTGTCAATAGCCCCGGGTTAAAGTGTGTGTTGCACAACCGAAATTTACAAAGTTGTGGGTGTTCGTAGATTTGTTGATTGTGGGGCGATTTTTTGGAGTAGTTCGACTACAATAGATTCGACAAACGAATAGATTGGTTCA
>LFIK01000086.1_pt1 | contig 56610 bp, 44 predicted proteins | sample 643401 | NCBI WGS metagenome assembly LFIK01 (sample SAMN03777447, study PRJNA286221) | soda lake metagenome | biome: soda lake; feature: Kulunda steppe; material: water; isolation source: sample T5-Br brine of Lake Tanatar-5 | place: Russia: Kulunda steppe | collected 2010-07
CCAACACCATACCCCATGATGACCCCGTAGCCAACCACGAGCACCCAAAGCGCACTTGCCCAAGCGGAAATCCCCCAACCCAAAGCAATCATCAACGTTCCAATCAACGCGAGCTTACGGGTGTTTTTAGGGGTGGTTAACCACCCTGAAATCATCATCGACAACGCATAAAAAAAGAGTGATACCATATAAGGAAACCCGCTGGCTAATGCGCCTACTGAAAACACTTCTTCAACCGACACACGAAACACACTCCAGGTGTAAACTGTCCCCATAATCAACATTAAGATAAAGTTTTGTATAACAAACCTTAGCAGCTTCATCGTGACCCCTACTTATTTTGATAATCAAAGCACTTTTACAGTTTACGCTAAGCGCCATTAAAACGCAAACAAAACCATTAATTTTTAAGTCTTTATAACTTTGTAAAATAGGGTGGTATGCTATAATTTAAAGGGTGATAATAATGACCTATAATATTTTGCTTTACTATAAATTCGTGACGATTAACGACCCAGAAACCCTAGTGCAAGAACACCAAGCATTGTGTGACGCACTCAACTTAAGAGGTCGCATTTTCATTGGTCAAGAAGGGATCAATGGCACTGTTTCTGGACTTGTGGATGACACGAACGCTTACCAAAAAGCACTCCGCGAACATCCTATCTTTGCTGGCATCACCTTTAAAGTGGACGAAGCGAGCGCTCATGCTTTTAAAAAAATGCATGTTCGCAACAAGAAAGAAATCGTCCGTTTAGAACTGGATGAAGCGCCTGATCCAACCATTTTGACCGCACCGTCTTTAAAGCCAAAAGCCTTTTATGAGATGATGCAACAAGATAACGTGGTCATCTTAGATACAAGAAACCAATACGAGTATGATATCGGTCGTTTTAAAGGGGCTATCAATCCAGGCATTGAGAATTTCCGAGAACTCCCTATATGGTTAAAAGCCCATCAAGATGAGCTTAAAGACAAGACCATTTTAACGTATTGTACGGGCGGCATTCGTTGTGAAAAACTCACTGGTTGGATGATGGAACAAGGTTTTAAAGACGTCTATCAACTTGATGGTGGCATCATCACTTATGGTCAAGACGCTCAAACCGCTGGCATCGATTGGGAAGGCCAGTGTTACGTGTTTGATGAACGTCTCAACGTGCCTATCAACCAAGTCAATCCAAGCATCGTAGGACGCGATTTCTTTGATGGAACCCCCTGTGAGCGTTTCATTAATTGTGCGAACCCAGAGTGCAACCGTAAGATGCTTTGTTCGGTTGAAAATGAAATCAAACATCAAGGTTCGTGCAGTGAAGCTTGTCGCAATCACCCACACAATCGATACATTCACCCTAACAATGAAAAGACGGCGCATTAAAAAGCACCGTCTTTTTTCATGTCTATTAATAAATGCCAAGATCCCGTAGTTTGGCAAAACTGGCCCATGAAAGGAGCGTTAAACCAAAATACAGCAACGAAAGTGCGTAGTCTTTAAAGGCCAAATACCCAAACGCAAAAATCAAAAATACGGCCCCTACGCAATAAAGATAAATATCTAAAATTTCCATGTAGTAAGCAATGATGAGCGCGATAACCAAGAACACACCTGCAATAAGCGTAAAACCCATAGCATCACCTCAGCTAATTTTACCATATTTTCAGCATACGTGAAAGCCCTTAACCAAGTCAGCAAAAAAGTCAATCTTATCAGTCCGTATCGCTTATGCTATACTAACATCAAATAAGGAGGTGCCGCGATGGGCGTGAGATTTCATTTAACTGGTGTCGTCCAAGGTGTTGGCATGCGTTATCATATTGCCCACCTTGCGAAGCAACATGGTCTTAAAGGTCATGTGCGTAACCGATCGGACGGTTCTGTTGAAGGGGCTTTTTTTGGCACTGAAAACCAAATTAAAACGGCCATTGAAGCTCTAAAAACACATCATCCAGGAACGATCCATTCACTCACACACGAAGCCGCCACGCAAAGTCATGAACCCGAGACATTTCGTATTTTAACTTAAGGAGGATTTGACATGAGAACTTTTCAAATGAATCACGGACCCGTCATCCCCAGTGTGGGTTTTGGCACCGCACCACTCAAAGGTGATGAAGCCTATCAAGCTGTCCTTGAAGCACTTAAAGCCGGGTATCGACACATTGATACTGCCGCCATTTATTTGAACGAAGAGATGGTTGGTAAAGCCATACGCGACAGTGGTTTAGACCGTGAATCACTGTTTATTACATCCAAACTCGACGCCAGCATCAAATCGTATCAAGGCGCCATCGACGCTTATGAAGCCTCCTTGAAACGTTTAGGACTTGAAACGTTGGATTTATTTTTGATTCACGCGCCTTGGCCATGGGATCAAAAATACAGTGAACATGACGCCGGCAATGTTGCGGCGTTTAACGGGCTCATTGATTTATATAAGTCGGGTCGCGTGCGTGCCATTGGGGTCTCTAATTTTGAGTTGCACGATTTAAAAAATCTTCAACACCATTGTGAAATGTTGCCGCATGTCAATCAAATCAAGTGTCACATTGGTCACTTTCCTGAAGAACTTATCCGTTATTGTCAAGCGCACGACATTGTTGTCGAAGCGTATTCACCCCTTGGGCGTGGCCATATTTTGAACCATGACTTAATTCACAAGATGGGCCAAAAATATGATGTCACACCGGCACAAATATGCTTGCGTTACCCTTTAGAAAAAAACGTTTTACCTTTACCTAGGTCAAGTAAACCACACAACATCAAAACTAACCTTGCCTTAGATTTCTCACTCGATGAGGAGGATGTAAAACTGTTAGATACCTTAACGTTAGCGTCTGTTGAATTTGGTACACCGATCAAAAAATAAAAAAAGGCCTTTGGTACTTGTTTCTTAAAGTACCAAAGGCCTTTTTTATGATGGTAGGATAAAGCCAAACAAAATAACAGTTAACACCACCCAAGGGGCGGAAACTTTTTTTGACAACATAAGAACGATTACAGCCACAAGCACCAGCATCCTATCCCATGTGAAGGGAACTGCTTGAAACATGCTAAAACCTGTCGCTGCGATCACACCAATGGCCACCGCGATGACCCCTTGTAAAGCCACACGCATGCCTTGATTCTCTTTAATCTGGTCCCAAATCGGAATCACAAAGAAAATCAATAAGACCGCCGGTAAAAAAATACCCGTCACACTAATCAAAGCCGCTAGGACTTGCATATAAGTGGGTTCATTGACCGCGGCTAAGCCCCCCGCATAGGCACTAAAGCTAAACATCGGTCCAGGCAAACCTTGAACCAAACCATAGCCAGTCATGAACGCTTCTGAAGAAAGATAACCAAACGTTTCTACCAACCCAGTATACATATAAGGCACCAAGACTTGGCCACCGCCAATGACCAAATAGCCATAACGGAAAAAGGCGTCAAAAAGCGTAAGCAACAAAACATCAAAGTGTCTGGCTAAAACAAACGAACTGATTGCAATCACGACCAGTGTCACGAGTATCATCCATGGTGGTTTTAAAGAACGGTAAGGGATTTGAAACGATGCTTTTTGAATCATCACCATCAAGGCACCACCCACGATCATTAACAAAGGAAACACCCAAACCATACGCAAAAACGTACTCACAATGAACGCCACCACCGCTAAGATTACAGAAAACGATGTTTTAAACGCTTTTTTGGCCAGGTTTACAAGCGCCACAAACACAAAGGCGACCGCCAGCGGCGCAAGGTATCTAAGGCCATCAAGACGCAGGTCAAACTGCCCTAACAAGGTCTGTGAAAAAGACATCAGCGTCATAAACAACACCACCGGCAACGCCCAAACAAGTAGGGTCAAAAGCGCCAACTTACGGCCCCCTTGTTGATAGCCAATCGCGACCAAGGTTTGCGTGCTACTAGGGCCCGGCAAGAGACTAGTAAGCGCAATGTACTGCGTGAGCTCTTCACTCGTAAGATACGCTTTCTTTTCGACCATGTGTGTGCTAAAGACGCCATAGTGTGCTTCAGGGCCACCATAAGCGCCTAAAGAACATATCAAAACGTCTTTTAAAAACGTCCAAGTGTTCACTGGTTTTTGAGGGTGCAATCAAACCCCCTCCTTTAGCGAAAATGATAACAAGCTTCTGTCTACCTTACGATCATAAACAAAAATTCACAAAGGTGCCCTTTGTGAATTAATCGATAAAAATCATTTGGGTGACTTGTTTGGTCAATGTAATAACTTGGGAACCCTTTTTAACCGTCATCGTGCCCGTGAAGGTGTCTTTGTCGATCACTTCTAACTCATCGTGCAAGGCAATGCCCCATTGATTAAGATGCTTAAGTAAAGGTTTATGATCAAGCACGCGTTTCACCTTGACGAGACTGTTGGGCTTGCTTTCGATGAGGGCTTTACGGGCCATCTTAGTCATCTGACCATCCAAGTTAGGAATCGGATTGCCGTGATGACAATACGCCGGTTCCCCAAGGTAACGGTACAAGTGCTCAATCACTTCATCACTCGAAGCGTGTTCTAAACGCTCAGCCTCTTGATGAAGTGCATCCCAAGGAAACCCTAATTTTTGCGCTAAAAAGACTTCCCAAATACGGTGGGCACGAATCAAGCGAATGGCTTCTAAACGTCCTTTTTTGGTGAGTTTAACGCCTTTATAAGGGGTGTAGTTCAAAAATCCTTTATTTTCAAGTCGCTTAAGCATCTCATTGACACTTTGCAAGGTAAAGTCAAACTGTTCTGCCAGTGTGGCACCTTTGATATAGGCTTCTTCGGTTTCATCTTGAAGTTCATGAATTAACTTGATGTAGTCTTCTTCAGCACGGTTCATGACGCGTCGCCTCCTTCATCCTTGTAGCATCGTTAAAAAACCGATGCCCCTTGGCTGTTACTAACATCATAGCATTTTTTTCCTGAATATAACCATATTTTTGCGCGCGTGTTAAGACCCACTTCATCTTCAGCATGGACCAATTAAAATGATGATGAAGCGTCTTTGGATCACATTCTAAAGCCGCCTCATCTGTCTCTTGATGATGCGCTAAATGCGTGATTAATGTCAAAATATGCAAGCGCTGTTTTTGCTGTTGCGTTCGCCACATGTTAAACATAAAGCCATGCTTAGGCGACATCACAAACATCACCAAAAAATGTCCAAGCGTCATCGTCGCCATCGACGCCGCGGTGTTTAAATCAAACCTGAACGCAATGACATAGCCCATCAGTGTGTTCATGACTGCGACGCTTAAGGTCAAAGCAATGAGGATAGGCAAGCGATCCGTTAATAAGCGTGCGGTCATGACTGGACCGACCATCAAGGCGATGACCATGATCGCGCCCACCGCGTTAAACGCCGCGACGGCTGTCAAGGAAATCAAGGTCATAAACAGGTAATGTAAAAGCCAAGGTGAAAAGCCCAACAAAAACGAAAGGGTTCGGTCAAAACTTAAGAGTTTATACTCTTTATAAAACAAGCCAACAAAGAGCGCATTAAGCATCAGCACGACACTCATAATCACCAAGGAGGTTGGAAGGCTTCGACCAAAGATAAGGGTCCGTTCAAACATCACAAACTCTAACTGCCCAAGCAACACCGTATCGATGTGAAGATGGACGTTTCTTAGACGGGTGGAGATTAGAATAATCGCGACGCTAAAAAGAAACGTCATCACCATGCCGATGGCCGCGTCTTCTTTGACTAAGCGGATCCGTCGCATCAGTTCAATCAGCCACACCGTCAACACCCCACTCAGCGTCGCACCAACTAACAACCAAGGACTGTTTAAATCACGCACCACCATATACATCAAGACAATGCCTAAAAGCACCGTATGCGCAATGGCATCGGTCATCATCGATAAACGTCTTAACACTAAAAAGACCCCGATTAATGACGTCGCAAGCGAGGTCACTAAAGCGACCAATAAGATGTCAATGTTCATCTAAAATCACCCGCTTAAGTGCTTGAACTTTCGCTTTGCCTTGATCGGTTAAACGCCATAATGATTGATCATAATAGACCCACCCAGACGCTTCATAATGACTTATCTGTGAGGTTTTTCCAACTAAATCCTGCTGTTCATATAGATGAATCAGTGTTTGATATTTTTGAATCATACGTTTCAATTTGATACTTTCAATGGACCGCACCAAGACCCCTTCTTTTGGTGCAAAAAGAAAACTCACGATAAACACCACACCAAGCACAAAAACAATCACCGGACCCGTGGGTATATTGGCAGTGGTTGCGCTCAAATACGTCCCTATAGCGCCGCTGAACCCGCCCGAAAGTGCTGCTAATAATAGCATCCGCTGAAATCGCTGCGTCCATTGTCTCGCAATCAACGCAGGCGCTATCAGTAAAGCGCTAATAAGCACCACACCCACCATCCGAATCCCTAAAAGGATAAAGATCAACGTCATCAAACCCAACAAGACATCCATGGGGCGTGTTTTGTAGCCTAACGACGCAAAAAACACATCATCAAAGACGTACATTTTTATTTCTTTTAACACCACCATCAAAACGATAATCAGAATCACGCTAACCAAAACCATACGCTCAACATCAGCCCTTAGCATCGTAGCTGCTTGGCCAAAGATAAAGCGTGAAAGCCCGGCTTGAGCCGCTGAACCTTGGCGTTGAATGATGGAAAGCACCCATTGGCCAAAGCCGAAAAAGCCCGCCAATAACAAAGCCATCGTCGCATCCCAGTGAAAGAACGATTGTTTTTTTATGACATTCATCAAAAGATACGCCACACCGGCACTAAGCAAAGCCCCAAGCAGCAACCCATCAAGCGATCGTGTGCCAACCCATAAAAACGTCAACATCACGCCAGGTAACGTCGCATGCGACAGTGCATCACCCATCAGCGCTTGACGTCTTAAGACAAGCGTTGATCCTAAAAGACCTCCTAGAATGCCTAGAAGAAAGGTGCCCACCATGACAAGCGTCAGGGTGTACCCAAGTCCCATCATAACGATCGCCGCCAAAACGCACTCGAAGCATCACTTTGATACGTTTTTAAAATATTCTCTTCCGTAAACACATCATCCACAGCCCCACTCGCAATCACCCGAACGTTTAAAAGCGTCACTTGATCAAAATAAAGGGGTACAGTATTTAAATCATGGTGAACAACAATGATCGTTTTACCTTCCGCTTTTAAGGCTTTAAAAATACCCATCATTGCTTGTTCAGTTTTCGCATCGACGCCTTGAAACGGTTCATCTAAGAAGTAGACTTCTGCTTCTTGAACCAACGCTCTGGCCAAAAACACGCGCTGTTGTTGCCCCCCCGATAAGCGGCCAATTTGCGTGTCTTTATAGGGCCACATTGACACAGACTCTAACGCTTTTTTAACCCGTTGGTGATCGTCTTTTTTAGGACGTTTTAGCCAACCGATATGACCGTATCGCCCCATCATCACAACATCGTACACCGTCGTCGGAAAGTCCCAATCCACGCTCTCTTTTTGTGGCACATACGCCACATGACGATGAAGCCGTTTAAACGCCGGTAAACTGACGCGACCCGTCATCGGTTTCACCACGCCTAAAACCGCTTTTATAAGCGTGCTTTTACCGGCCCCGTTGGGGCCTACAATGCCCATAATCGTGCCAAAAGGGACATCTAAATCGATGTCCCAAAGCACAGGATTTTTTTGATAAGCAACACTTAAATCTTCAATCTTAAGCGCATGTTTCATCTTACGCACCCAACGCCGATAAAATGGTTTCCATGTTATGGCGCATCGCACGCATCAGGGTATCTAACCCTTCTTCAAAGCTGCCCGTCGCATCAGAAAACAGTGAGCCTCCGACACTCGCCTCATGATCTAAGGCATTCGCGGCTTCAACCAACGCGTTGATGGTCGCTTCAGGAATGGTGGTTTCAAAAAATACTTTCGTTACTTGACGGTCCTTCATGAGCTGAGCTAAAGCTTCAATGTCGGCGATGCTGGCTTCGCCTTCCGTAGAAATGCCTTGAATCGCAAAGACTTCAAGACCATACGCACGACCTAAATAAGCAAACGCATCGTGCGCGGTAATAAGCACGCGGTTTTCTTCAGGAATTTGAGCCACAAGGCCGCGAATATAACCATCTAACATCCTAAGATCCCCTACATAAGCTTCAGCTCGCGCGTTAAAGGTCGATGCGTGTTCCGGGGCTAACGCACCTAAACGGGACGCCACGATGGGTGGCAGCGTACTCCAAAGAGGTAAATCAAACCAAATGTGGGGGTCAAATGCTTCGTCGCTGTCTTCTTCCAACAAGCGTGATGATTCAGAGATATAGTCGCCTAAGACGAGCACTTTATCCTCGCCTAAATTGGCTAAAACCTGGCCCATCCGTTCTTCTAAATTGAGGCCGTTAACCACGACAAGGTCAGCCGCTTGCAACCGCGCAGTATCACTCTGCATAGGGACATAATCATGCGGGTCAATACCGGGACCCATCATCACATGTAAATCGATTAAATCGCCTGCAATTTGTTCTACCATGTCGCCAACAAACGTCGTTGTTGCGACCACTTGTAAACGTTCAGTTTCCTCGGTTTCACTGCACGCTGCAAGCATAGCAGTCGATAGAAACATGAGCGTGAAAACAAACATCTTTTTCATTTATGTCTTTCCTTTCTAATTTTATAAGGTTTACCTTAACTATATTTGAATCATATCAATAAAAAAACGTATCGTCAAGTGGGACGATACGTTTTTTCTAGCTTTAAAAGTTGGGCTTTGATGTCTAGGGATAACCTAAACCCACCCATGGTTCCGTTTGAAGCAATCACACGATGACACGGAATGACGAGTAAAAGGGGATTTTTGCCGCAAGCTTGGCCGACAGCACGGGCCGCTTTGGGGCGACCGATGGCTTTTGCAATGTCTAAATACGAGCGTGTTTCGCCATATGGAATACGTCTTAAAGCCGCGTAAACTTCTCTTTCAAATTCGGTGCCTGAGGAACGTGTGGGCACAGTAAACGCCTTACATTCCCCTTGAAAGTAAGCTTTGAGTTCTTCTTCTAAACGAGTGAGGGTTGGGTGGTCTGAGTGCGTTAATGTGACGGTTTTTTCCGGGATGCGTTCTAATCGTGTGAGCCGATCGTCTTCAACCTCAACAAAAAGCGGTCCGATAGGACTCTTCAAGATGGTGTGTATGCGCATGCAACCTTACGAACCTTGTCTCACCGCAATCGCGTCAATTTCAATCAAAACGTCTTTGGGTAACCGTGCGACTTCAACCGCGGCACGTGCGGGCGTATGTGTACCAAACATCTTCGCATAGACATCATTCATGGGTTTAAAATCATTTAAGTCTTTTAAAAAGACCCCACATTTGACAATGTCGGTGGGTTTCAACCCTGCGGCTTCAACGACCGCAAAGAGATTTTTTAACGCTTGCTCAGTTTGAGCCTTAATGTCATTTAAAATGACATCAGTTTGGGGATTGATGGGCAGTTGACCTGAAACGTATAAGGTGTCGTTGGCAAAGACAGCTTGAGCGTAAGGGCCGATGGCTTGAGGGGCTTTAGAGGTTTGAATAAAAGTCATGATGGTCTCCTTTTAGAGTGTGGCTTTGCTTGAGCAAGGTTCTTAAGTGAAGCATGATCCAGTTTAAAGTGTAGCCAATCAGGTACGATTTTCGCATCCAAACGATGATAAAGCATTAAGGCGGGCGTGTTCCAAGTTAAACAAGACCAAGATAATGCGTCATACCCTTTCGCTTGGGCTTCTTTAGCGAGTGCTTGCATGAGCTTTTGCGCGATGCCTTGGTGCCTTTGGTCTTCTTCGACATAGAGGTCTTCTAATTTTAAGACATCGGCACCCTTAAAGGTTGTAAAAATAACATAATACAAGGCGACGCCGACCACACGTGTGTCGTGAATGGCGATGAACGCTTCCATACGCTGATTTTTTAGGACTTCCTCTAACCGTTGAATGGTTAAGGTAAACGACGATTCCATGTGTTCAAACTGAGCCAGTTTGTGAATAAGTGTATGAATGCTAGAAGCATCGCTTGGTGTGGCCTTACGGATGGTTAGGTTCATAAAATAACACCCTCTCAACATTGCTAGGTATAGTGTAGCTGATTTTTAATTGACCGACAAGGGCCTATCTATGAGAAAAGACTTTTTATCCCACTCAAGGATAAAAAGTCTTGCATGTTTCTCCATCAAACCATAAATTAATTTCACGTTTGGCATCTTCAAGTGTCTCAGACGCATGAATCAGGTTCCGTAACATCCGGTCTTCCTGACGCGACAAACTTAATGTATCAATCCCGTATTGACCACGAATGGTGTCTTTTTTTGCGAGTAAGGGGTCGGTTGCGCCAATCAATTGGCGCATCAAGGTGATCGCATCGGCCGTGGGATGTTCACAAACGGCAATGATGATGGGTTGGTCGACAAATTCTTTAAGCACTTTTGGCTTGAAGCTCTTCACACCAATCCGCCGAATCACTTCGTCATAATGTTTCACAATTTTAGTCGCCGTGGCGCGCACAGATTGTTGGTGTAGAACCCGAAACCCGTGACGCTCAATAAAGGCAAAAATGATGGGTTCTAAGTGACGCTCTATCGCGTCTGGTTTCAAGAGGATAAAGGTTTTTTTCACCATAAAGTTTTAGGCGATAATTTTGGTGCCTGAGGTCCCGAGAATGGCTTCTTTAGCTTTATCTAAAGAAGCAATCACGCTGGTACGACCGGGTTGACCTTGGACAAACGCGATGGCGGCTTCCACTTTTGGAAGCATGCTGCCAGGAGCAAAATGACCCTCTTGAATGTATTGTTTTGCCTCTTCAATCGTCATCGTTTCGAGTGCTTTTTGATCTGGTTGATTAAAGTTGATCATGACCCGATCGACGGCTGTGAGAATAAACAAGTAATCAGCCTCTAAAAGTTCCGCAATTTTGGCTGATGCAAAATCTTTGTCGATGACCGCAGGCACCCCTTTAAAGCCGTGTCCATCGGCCACAACAGGAATTCCGCCACCGCCAACAGTAATGACAATGATGCCTTGATCAGAGAGTGTTTGGACGATGTCTTTTTCGACGACATCGACAGGTTTTGGACTCGGCACCACACGGCGATAGCCGCGACCCGAATCTTCGACCATGACATACCCTTGAGTCTCCGTTAAGGTTTTAGCTTCTTCTTCAGTGTAAAATTGACCAATTGGTTTAGAGGGTGCTTTAAACCCGGGATCCGCTTCATCCACCACCACTTGAGTAATTAAGCTGACGACTTCTTTGGTGAGTTGACGTGAATTGAGTTCAGCACGAATGGCATTTTGTAAGTGATAGCCAATGTAGCCTTGAGACATAGCCCCGCATTCGGGGAAAGGCATGTTGGGTGTGCCCGCATGCGCATGCGCAGCTTCTAGTGCCGCATTAATCATGCCAACTTGTGGGCCATTGCCATGGGCAATGACTAATTGATGGCCTTCTTCGATGAGGTCTACTAAAGGCTTAGCGGTCTCTTTGACAAGACTTAGTTGTTCTTCAGGTGTTTCTCCGAGGGCGTTGCCGCCGAGTGCGATGACAATTTTCATAACGTTCTTCCCTTCTATTTAGTTCAGAATCTTACCCTGACGAATGATGCAACGGGGTTCGTCAAGGTACGATAGAACTTCGGTGCTAGTTTTTGCGTTTAAAATCGTTAAATGTGCGGGGCCATTGAGTTCAATGCCGTAAGGGACTTTTAAAACACTGGCGCCACCCGCGGTGATCATATTGACAATGGCGTCGTTTTCTTCTTTTGTAAAGAAACGTTGGACGTAACTTAGCACAAGGGCAGGATGTCTAACATCCATGGAACCGAGAGGATTAAAGAAGTCGCGAGCATTGTCTGAACCAATCGCCAACGGGGTGCCTTGAGCCGATAAAGCTTTCACCGGTGCTAATTGGCGAGTGCTAATGGCGGTCGGAGCCACCGTGACAGACAGTTTAGCTTCTTTCACATGGTTGAGCGCTTGGGCTAATTCTGTTTCATCTAAGGCGGCCATCGTGCATAAATGAATTCCGTTGACCTTCCCTTCCAAGCCTAATTCTACGACTTTTTTAGCGACATACGGGAGAAGATAGTGTTGTCTTTGACCCGATTCATCGAGATGGAATTCAGCGTCAATGTTGTACTCTTTGGCTAGTTTTAAAATGAAATCAATGTGCGGCTCGCCTTCGTTGTTGATGATGGTGTGCCCACCGATGGCATCGACACCTTCTTTAATCGCCTCAACGAGTAAATCTTGTGTTTGATCGTCAAAGAAAATCCCTTCTTGAGCGAGGGCAGCCACTTGGATGATTAAACGGTCACTGAACTCATCTTTTAATTTTAATAAAGCTTTGACGCCTTTTAAGCCTACACTTGCGTCTACGTCAACGTTTGTACGTAAGACGAGGGTGCCTGCGGCAACCGCACGTTCAAGCATCCCTTTGGCACGCTCATAAATGTCTTCTTCGGTAAACGTTGCTTTTTGTTCACGTGTCAGTTTTCCTTTTTCAGGACCTGTGCCATCTACATAAGGCGCGCGGGGGTTAAGTAAACATTTATCTAAGTGACTGTGGGCATCGACAAATCCAGGAATGACGATGTTGCCTTCGGCATCAATGACGGTATCGGCTGTTTGGTTCAAGGATGGAGCTAATGCTTTTACAGATTGATCTTCAATAAAAACATCCACTAGGTTTTGACCAATAAGGGCATTTTTTACCAGCAATGTCCCCATTATTCAACCTCAGCAATGACCGCGAGTAAGTTTGAGCCTAAGGGGCCTTGATGTTCGAATCCAGCAGACGCTAAAATCATGGTGTCTTGAATCATCGCGCCCACAATGGCATTGATGACCGCTTTGGCAATGATGCCTTGGTATCCTGCTAAGAAGTCTGATTTTAACGTCGTGCGGCGTTGACGGATCGCCCCTGAAGCGTCGGCACCCGCATTAATAAAGACAGCGGCTACACGATCTTGAGCAATAGGCGTTAAAGCCCCGTCTTCAAACGTTAAACCAAGCGATTCAAACGTTTTAACCGCACTTTGGACATCGATGGTGTCACTCATGACGCCTGAAGCGATGGTGTAAGGCGACGATGCTTTTTTAGAGTTTCCTAAAAGAACCACTTTACTGGCGACTTGTTCGTTTCCTGCAGATGTTGAAGCTTTGGTTGAGTATAAAGACCAATCTGAGCAAATTGCAGCGTCAGTAATATCATCGGCTGAGACTTCTCCTAAGGCGACTGCCACACCTAAAGCGGAAGCGCCTTTTGATTTTGCGCCGGCTTCGGCAAAGTTTTTGCTGACAACTTTTTGACCGCGACTTTCAGCGTCTGCCACACGTGCAGCGGTTAAGTTAGGACATTTTACTTCAACTAGATGCACATCTTCAATGCTGTCAATTTCAGCGTCTTTCATGGCTTCTTTAACCGCTTCAGCAACCAATAAGACGTGGGCTTTCGTCCCATATTCTTCAGGTTTTAACACACGTGTTTTCGCGATGCCGATGGCTAAACGTTTTTCATCCGTTTCACTGCCTTCAACCTCTTGACGTGTGAAGACTGTATAATGCGGACTCATTAAGCCCCCTGTTAAGCCAATCATTAACATTGGGATTTTCTCTGTCACAGCCTCACGGCTGAGGCCGAGTTTTTCAGATAACAACAATTCAAAATTTAAGTTCGCGTAGCCACGAGCGTAGCCATCGCCTTCGGTTTGTGCGACAATCGCCACAATGTCCTCTGCTTGAATGGTTTGATCGTCTAGTAATTTCTTTAATTCACTTACGTCGTCTGGTCCTTGCATGGGTAATCTGTACACACCTACGTTTTTCATGATTCTTCTCCTTTTAATTTGTTATAAAATGTATTTAAAGCTTCTATAAACATCGGCATAGGGGCACGCGCAACGCCGGCGCCGATCATACCGACACCAGCTTTTTTACTCGCAATGGCGGTGTTGATGACGGGGAGTGAGCCTGTTTTAACCACTTTGACACAATCAATGCCTGTTGGGGTGCCTCTAAACTCTAAGTTAGGGATGGTGTAGTCTTTGCTTTCTGAAAGAGTTATATCATACATTTCCATCGTATAGTTAAGCGCGTCTTGATAGGTCCCCGCGCCTAAAATTTTGACAATGGCAGGGCCTGCAACCATCGCAAAGCCACCCAACCCGTAGGTTTCCATGATGGCGCTATCGCCAATGTCTTTGTTCGCATCGTCTTTAGTATAGCCAGGGAAATAAAGTCCCGCGACTTCAGCCGCAGGTGCGGTGAACCACTGATTGCCCAAGCCACTCAAACGAATGCCAATGTCAACGCCATTGCGCGCCATCGCACTCACCATCGTTGCATAGGGAATGTCATGGGCTGCATCGGCACTGGCTTTCGCAGCCGCCATTGCAAAGTTCAAAAAGAACTGGTCGTTGTTGGTCGTTAAAAACGTCACGATGCTATGCAGTGTCTCTAAATCGTCACTAGTCTTCACTAAGCGTTCAATGATCGCTTTAGTGAAGAGTGTGGAGGAGGCGTTATTACGCATATGAAGTTCATCACTCATGTTCACCGCTTGAGCGATGAGCACTTTTAAGTTGATGGGGCCATCCACAAGCAAAGCTTGTTTCATGATTGGCGCCAGCACGGTTTCAATCCACTTTAAGCGTTTGACCGTATTGTCACTGTAAGCCCCAAAGCGAGCGACATCGCCAGCGCCTTCATTAAACGTGGCATAGGACACATTTTTATGCGTCTCGTTTTGGACACAAATGAGCGGCATCGACGCTGATATAATCCCCGTCATAGGACCTACAGCACCATAATGATGACAGGGCGTGTAAGTGATGTTACCTGACGCTGCTAAAGCCTGTGCTTCATCATCATTTGCGGCTAAACCTTCGTATTTTAAAGCCGCATAGACGGCGCCTTTCATAGGCTCACTCATCGTCTTAAATGTGAGGGGAGGGCCCGCGTGTAATAGCGTGTGCTTATCAAGGTTTAAGGCTTCATGGGCGTTGACCACATCCACCCACAAGGGTTGTGCTTCATTAAGTCTTTGGACAGCTTCTTGATTGGCTGCGGCGACGCGTGGATCACTTTCAATCGCCACAATTTTTTGGATAAGGGCTTCATCGCCCCCGGCCATCGGTTGCCAATCGACATGACGATTTGGGGTGGCCTGATCTTCAAGTGCGTCGTGAAAGAGTTCGATGCCAATGTTGGCAACTTTTAAGGGTTTATTGAATAGGGACTGAATCGATTTCATCGAATCACCACACTTTCATTGATTTAAACAAGGAGAGTCACAAATAAGATGGCCCCTACGATGATCGCAGCACTGGTCGCAATCGGTAAGATTTTTTTCAAAATCTCGCCTTCTTGACCTAAGATGCCTGTCGTCGTGGTGCCTAAGATGATGTTGCCAGGGCTGAGTGTGTTTCCAATCGCTCCACCGGCGGTTTGCGCGCCTAAGATGGGGGCTGGTTGAACGTTTAAGATGTTGGCGGTGGTGAGTTGGAACTCACCAAAAAGAATGTTTGAAGCCATATTAGAACTGGTCATGAATGAGCCTAAAAGACCGACTAGGGGTGAAAAAACAACATAACTTGTGCCCATCGTGCTCGCGATGCCTTCTGCCAAGACGAGTGTTTGACCGGTTCCACCCATGATTCGGCTCATCACGATGAAACCCACCACCGCAATCGATGAAGGGATGGTCTTTTGCCATGAGCGTTGCCAAATGGTTTGATAGCTCTTTTCATTCACCCATTGATGGCGTCGATAATAGAGCCATCCAATCACGGAAGAGGCGATTAAGAACATGCCTGCATGTGTAAAGATAGCAATCGGTGAAAACAGTTCTACGGCAGGATTAAGATACCCATAACTGGTCACCGTTTCAGGAAAGCTAAAGCCAATTCTCACAGAACCTAAAAAGTTTCTGATGGGCTGAATCAACAACACAAAGAGCGTGATAAACGTTAGGACATAATAGGGTACAAACGCTTGATGAACACTCATATCCTCAGGCACATCTTCTGATGTGCTTGTCGTATTTTGACGATTCATAATAGGCGAATCATCCAATTGCCATAACCTACGATAACGTTTGGTTTTACTTAACATGAACACGACGATCAGTGCTACAGACGCAGGGATAAACGCGGCTAACGTTTGGTTAACTTGGGTAAGTACTAACTGTCCGCCACCTTGAATAAAGGAAATGATTAAAATCGCAGGCAACGCTTTTTGAACGCCGGCTTTTTTTCCATACAACCAAGCAATCGCCAGGCCTGTTAATAGATTGAAAATCCAAATAAACAAGGCTGCCCAAAACGCCGTTTGTAAAAGCATCACAGGCGTCGATTCAAGACCCGTTTGTAAGACGAGGGCGTCCCATGCGACCGCCAAGGTTCCAAAGGTATTGGCCCAGGCATGACCTAAAAGGGGAATGATGACCGCATAAAGGGGCTTAACACCTAAACCTAAAAGTAAAGGCGCACCCACCGCTACAGGCACTCCAAAGCCTGTAATACCTTGTAGAAAACTCGTGAAGACCCACCCAATCGCAATCACTTGAATGAGTTCATTGGGAGTCACTTTTTTGAGTCCGTTTCGAAAGACTGTAAACGCTTTGGCTTCACTGACCACTTCATAAAGCAAAATGGCTGGCCAAACGACTAAGAGTACGGCAAACGCACTCCAAAACCCTTTAAGAATTTCAAATGTGATCAACGTCACATTAGCGCGATAAAAGATGAGTGCGTTGACTAAGGCTATGATTAAGCCTAATGGCGCTGCCTTATTGGCGCCCCATTGACGGACGGCCATTAAATAAAGTAAAACGACAATCGGTAGCGCCGCAATCGCCCACATCGTTAAAGTAATGGGAATGTTCATTAAGCGTCACAACTTTCTTATTTAGTGTAGAGATGGTGATAGAACGCTTCAACCGCTTGTGCAAAGCAAGCGTAAGGCGCTTTGACAATGCCGGCACCGACTTGACCAATGCCAGGTTCTTTGTGGGCCATGCCAGTATTAATAACCGGTAAGATGCCTGTTTCGATGACCTTACGCGCATCAATGCCTGTGGCCGTGCCAGTAAAATCCATCGTTGGAATAATGAGACTGGGCGATAAGCCCACCGTAATCAGCTGCATATCCAGTGAATACTGTACCGCTTCTTCGACGCTTGAAGCACCGACAAAGCGCACCACTGCAGGGGCTGCGCCCATGGAGAAGCCACCCACACCAAACGTTTCAACAATCGTGCTATCGCCGATGTCAGGGTTCGCATCTTCTGCGCTATAGCCTGGAAAGTATAGCCCTTCTGGCTGATTGACCGGCGCTTCAAACCATTGATCGCCTAACGCTGAGATCTTGATGCCAAAGTTTGTGCCGTTTCGACTCATCGCCGTCACCACGGTCGCATTAGGAATGTTTTTAACAGGGTCCATCATCGCCTTACCGGCGGCCATCGCAATGTTTAAAAAGAATTGATCATTTCCAGTGAGAAAACGGACCATGTCAGCCAAGGCTGGATTCGTTTGTTGGGTTTTAGCTAAATGAGGCATCAGTTCACGAATGATGAGACTGGTTGCCCCATTATTACGTTGATGCATCTCATCGCCCATCGCCAAAGCTTTGGCCATGACAACTTTTAAAGCAATCGGGCCACTTTCAGCTAACGTTTCTTTTAACGCGGGCGCCAAGACATTTTCTAACCACTTTAAGCGTTCAATCACTTCAGGCCCATTGGCACCAAAGCGCATGACCTTACCTAAGCCTTCATTAAAGGTGCAGTAGGCATTGTTGTTGAAACGTCGATTTTCTACTTTCCAAAGTGGCATCGAGTATGTGATCATCCCGGTCATGGGACCGACGGCGCCTAAGGCATGGTTGCTTTGAAATTCAACCCCACCGTTTTCAACGAGTGTTTTCGCTTCATCTAAAGTTGGGGCGAGTCCTTCATAAACCACAGCCCCTAAAACGGCGCCTTGTAAAGGACCACACATATCTTTCCAAGCAATCGGTGGCCCCGCATGGCCAATGGTGTTTTTCTTCATACCGGGTAAGACGTCTTTGGCGAAGACCACATCGACTAAGAGGGGTTCGGCTTGATTGATGCGATTAAAAGCTTCTTGATTGGCCTTTTCGATACGTTCATCTGAAAGTTTTGCGAGCATGTTCGCAAGCACCACGTTCCCGTTGGCGGGTGGCCGCCAATCGATGTGGATGGTGGGCACATGTTGTTCTCGTAAGGTTTGTTCAAAGTTTTCAATGCCTAGGTTGGTGACTTTTAAAGCACTTTGAAATAAAGCGTTGGCTTTATTCATCTTTAAGCACCTCGCTTTTTGAGCACTTCAAGCGCGAAGGTTGCGGCTTGCGCGTTCGTCGGTAAGACGACAACGCCAGCTTCTTTAAGCGCGGTTTCCGTTTGTTTAAGATTTTGTGGATCGCTCTCAGTGCCTGTCACGGACGCCACAAAGACGATGTCTTGACGCGTTGTTTTGACTGTGTTGACCGCTTTTACGATGGAGGCTGCAGGGTTGTCATGCGAGCCATAGCCTAAGACACAGTCAAGAAGTAAGACGCTGGTTGATGGATCTTGTGCTTCTTCGACGATCCGTTTTGCGCGACTCTCAGGATCAATCATTGGGTGAGGTTTCCCATTGGTAAAGTAATCTTCGCCCATGTCTAAGACGGTATGACCTTGAGACGTTTCAGGATCTTTTAAAGCATACGTAGGATCGACCGCAATGTTTGAGTAAACAGCGTCTAAATGATCAGATAAGATGAGCAAACTTTCATACGCCAAGGTGCCACCGGTATAAAGCGCTCTTAAATCGGTGCCTTTAGACGCTGAAAGTGCATCTAATAATGGGGTTGTGTCAAACGCTAGGGGACTGTTTGCGAGTCCTTGATAGGGTTCTTTTTGAGACACCTTCACCAAAGCGTGAGCCGCTTCTTCTAAGGTGGCGACCCCGGTGATGTTTGTGCCTTTAAAGACCGCTAAATCACCGCCTAAAAAACATGCGACGATGGGTTTTTCAATGGTCGAGGCCGCTGCCACGATTTTTTCCATCACTTGGGGCGACGGTGGTTTTGAAATGATGCCGATGACGTCTGTTTGATCGTCATGAGCAAGCGCTTCTAACGTTAGAAGCATCATTTTTCCGCCAATCGCTTCTTTTAAATCGCGCCCACCCGTACCAAGCGCTTGTGAGATGCCTCCACCCAGTTTGTCGATGATGACGGTGACCTCTTGTAACCCAGTGCCACTGGCTGCGGTTAAGCCGATGTTGCCACGGCGAACTTTGTTCGCAAACCCTAAAGCCACACCGTTAATGATGGCCGTCCCACAATCAGGGCCCATCATCAGTAACCCTTTTTCAATCGCAAGTTCTTTGAGTTCGTTTTCTTCTTCGACGCTGATGTTGTCGCTAAATAGCATGACGTGAATGTCTTTATTTAGACAGCGAAGCGCTTCACTTTTAGCGTAACGACCTGGTAAAGAAATGACGGAAAGGTTTAAATCAGGAAGTTCTTTAACCGCCGCATCTAGGTGTTTGACGCGTTTGCTGCCAGTGTTTGTACTGCTGTCTTTTTTGTTGTCAAATTGGGCATCCAACACAGCAATCGCGGCGTCAACGACGTCTTGACTTTGTGCGACGATGCCAATGACCAAGTCGTTGGCTGTAATGCTCTCTTGCTGGGCTTCTTCTAAGACTCCCGATGAAATCATGAGGGCTTTATTGTGATCGGTGCCCATCATGACGGCGGCTTGAGTCACCCCTTCAACGTCGTTTAGTTTGCTTGAAAACAACATCAATGTGACTGAGTCGAAATAGCTGTTTTTCTTTATGATGTTATGAATCATAGGTGTTTCCTCCTGTCGATATAGCTAACCATAGCCCTTGCAAAACATCTTGTCCTGAGCTATGACCTAAGGTGCGAAGGGTGTCAATGATTGAATCAATGTCTTGGTCTAGTTGTAGTGAGTCTATCAGGGTGACCAAGGGTTCGATGACCCATCCTTCTAAGGCAAATGCGAGAAACTGTTGTGAAAGCCATACGGTAGCGTTTGGCTTTAACACACGAGGTTTTAAGATCCGTTTATAGTGGTCTAGTAATCGCTCATTTTGTTGGTAATTAAGACCTACGAGCACACCAAGTAAAACATCATCGCCGGTCGGGGTTAACCCTGGTCCGGCACCGATGAGCGCTTCTACCGCTCGCTCTAATGAACCCTCACCAAGCAACGCGTGATGAAGTTGTTCAATGCGGGAATGAAGTGACGAAGCTTCAATCTCTTGGGGAGGATAAGCATGAAGGGCTTGGGCCACACGTGCTTGGAGGGTGTGTTGCTGCGAGGGGGTTAGGGCGCTGGTTAAAGGCAGCTGGTGCATCGTGGTTGGACACAAGGACCATGGATAACATACGGTGTCTAAACAAAAACCTTGGGCCCTTAAGGTAACTTCTTGAATGGTTAAAAAAATCTGTTGTAAGTCTGTTTCATTGAGGGTGAGTCGGATGCTCATAGGTGACGCAATCCGTGAATGATCATGAAAGGTTAAAAGGGTGCCTTCATGATCAAAGTTTATGCTGTGAGCGTAGCTGTTCAGTCGTTTAAACACACGGGGGTGTGTACTGCTTAAAGGCCAGTAACTTGAAACAGATAAGATCATCAAGGCCCCTCCTTTCGTGCACGTTTTAAGCGCTTTGAACTTTTAACGCTTTTTGGGTTTTTTGCTTTTCTCTTTGTTTTTGCCATAAGACTATGGCAATGAGCATCGCAGCGCCGATGAAGTCTGTCCATACGGGCACAAGCACAAGGGTCAATGAGGCTAACCCCAACAGGACGTTGTCATACCATTGGTTTTTAACAAAGAGATACCCTTGCATGACGGATGAGAAGGCCAAGACCCCGACTAAGGTGGTTATGAAGGCCCATAAAATGTTGACTGGGTTGCCTATCCAAAGCAGGGCGGGGATAAAGACAAACATGATCGGAATGTAATAAATCGCGAGGCCCATGCGTAAAGAATACCATCCGGTTTTCCAGACATCGGCTTTGGCAATCGAGGCTGCGACGTAACTTGAGAGCGCAACCGGCGGCGTAATCACGGACAATTGTGACGTCCAGAAGACAAAGAAGTGAGCGGTGATTAAAGGAATCCCTAAATCCACTAATGCCGGTGCGGTCATGGTGACTAAAATCAAGTAAGCACTGGTCACGTTCATCCCCATGCCTAATACAAAGCTTGCGGCCATGACGAGAATCAAGGCAATCGGAAGACTCCCACCAGAAATGTCTACAATGATGCCGCTGACTCTTAAACCAAGGCCTGGTAAGGCAATCGCAGCGATCAAAATCCCCACGGTGCCTGCGGTGGTTGCCATGGATAAAGAGTTACGGCCACCACTGGCTAAGGCATCAAATAAACGTTTGGGCGTCATACGTGTTTCCGGTTTGAACCATGAAATAATAAAAGAAGCAGCGATGGACCAAAATCCAGCGAGTGCTGGAGAATACCCTCGAGCCATCACCACAATAATGATGCTGATGGGCACAAAGTAATACCAACCACTTTTTAACACGCCACGAAGCGGTGGCACTTCCGCTTTGGGAATGCCTCTTAAGTTATAACGACGTGCTTCTAAGTACACCATGAAGACCATGCTCAAGAAGAATAGTAACGCTGGAATAAGCGCAGCACGGGCCACTTCTAAATAAGGTATTCCAATAAAGGCAGCCATTAAGAAAGCAGCCGCACCCATGATTGGTGGCATAAATTGCCCCCCAATCGATACTACGGCTTCGACGGCCGCGGCAACGTGGCGACGATAGCCACGGTTGATCATCATCGGAATGGTGATGGAGCCTGTGATAGCGGTGTTTGCTGTGGATGATCCAATCACTGAACCAATCATCCAACTTGAAACAACGGCCGATTGTGCGGCACCACCGGTAAACCGACCCACAGCGGCGCGCGCTAAATCAATAAAGAACGTCCCCGCACCAGAAGCCGATAAAAAAGCACCAAAAATAATGAATAGGAAAATAAATGTCGAAAATGTGAAGACCACTGGACCGAAGATGCCTTCGGTGGAGGTATACATCACACTAATGATTCGGTTTAAACTGTAGCCACGGTGGAACAAAGGCCCCGGCATGTAGTTTCCAAAATGCGCATACAGTAAGAACACCACCGCAATGATGACAAGTGGCAACCCCACTGTCCGGCGAGACGCTTCGAGGATTAGCCCAATGGCTAAGCCCCCTAAAGTCAACTGTAAGGTAGTGAGTGGAATCCCTGCACTTAACGTAAACTCTTCAAAGAAGAAAATAAAATAGCCAATGACCACAAACGATAGTCCAATAAGCACGCCATCTAAAACGTTATACACGAGATTATCGCGATCGTCTTTTTTACGTCTTGGGTTCGATAAAAAGGTCAAAATTAAAGCAAAGAAGACATAAAGTCCACGAGCGTACTGAACTTCCCAAACCCCAAAGGCGGCTTGGAAAAGGAACACACCCGAAAACAAGGCCGCAATCACTTTGACCGCTTTCGATCGTAACGAGGTTTCTTCTTCTGGCGTTTCTTGAATTTCTTCGATTTCTTCTGCTTTTAACATACGTTTCTTAAACATGTTGAATCCTCCTAAGGTAACGACCTATTTCACAAAGAAGAGCCTTACGGCTCAGTCTTTGTTACTCTATGATTCCCATTTCTGTGTAGTATTGAATCGCGCCTTCATGAAGGGGTAATTCAATGAAGTCAAAACGGTCTGTGCCAGGTGATAACTCTGCGAAAGCCGCTTGGACATTGTTGAGGTATTGACGACCTGAATCAGAGAACATTGCCCGTAACATTTCACGAATAACCCAGTCAGGTACGTCTGCACGAGCCGCCCAAATCACGGTATAACCGATGGTTTGAACATCGCTCGATAAGCTGGTATAAGCACTCGCAGGAATCGTGTAAGCAATATGATATGGATGCGCTTCTAAAAACATGTCAATGTAGGCTTGTTCGATGTCTAAAATCCGCATGGGATGAGACGCTTCTAACTCTATGAGCGCTGGGACGGGTGATGTTCCACCGATAATAAACGCGTCAATGTTACGGTCACGTAGCGAAGAAGCTGAATCGTTGAAGCCTAAAAATTGAATGTCAAGTTGATCCCATAAGCCAATCGCTCTTAAAAATTCTTCAGCCACAGACGCTGAACCTGACCCACGAGGACCCACAGACACTTGCTTACCAATTAAATCATCAATCGATGTGTAATCATCACGTTCTAACGTCACGATGTTAAGCGCGCCATCGTGAATGTTCGCAACCGCTCTTAAGTCTGTAAACTGTTGACCTTCAAACTCGGCTAACCCACGGGAAATATTGTAAGCGGTTGAACCATATAAAAAGCCCATTTCAGTTTCGCCTGAAGCAATCAAGCGTGCATTTTCAACGACGCCAAGCGATACTTCAGCAGTGACGTTGAGTCCAGGAACTTCACGCGTCGTTAACGCTGCAATCCCACTGCCTGCGACGAAGAACGTGCCGCCTTGACCACTGGTAGCGTATGACACATCGGCGCGGCCAAACTCGCCTTCTTCAGTGTTACAAGCACTCAGGGCAAATACTGCTAAAAACATTACTGCAAAAATCATCATTCTTTTCATTTTGAATCTCCTTTATTTTTCTATTAGAATGGTCGTGCCGTAGCACGGTTTTTAAGCGCTTTCATTGTGTCATACTAAGTCTTTACTGACAATGGCCAAGACGCACTAAAATAGAGCGTTCTCATTGTGCATGTTGCCTAAAAAAAAGAGTCTAAGCTTAACTTAGTCTCTTTTTTATTGGGCGTTTTTACCTTTTATGTGATGCAACTGCAATAACTTATAAATGCGTAAAGCCATCTGATAGTTAAAGTTTTCCTCGGCATTTAACAAATCTGTCGACAAGACAGCCTTGATCTTTTCTAAGCGGTAAATGATGGTGTTTCGGTGCACGTAAAGTTGTTTTGCCGTTTCGGAAATATTACCGTGACACTCGTAATATTTTTCTAACGTCCCAATAAGATCGCTATTGTGTGCGTAATCGTATGTATGAAGTGTCCCGAGCGTGTGTTCAAAGAACTCTAACATATGGTCGTTATCGATGGTGCTATCGAGTAAATGATAACTGATCAATTGTTGGAAATCATAGAGTTGATTGTTGCCATGAATCATCGGGGCCATTTTTAACACATCAAACGCGATGCCTGCCGCACGAGAAATGGTCAGAAAATCATGACACACATTGCTCACACCGATACGGTAATCGATGCTTGGCGAGTGCGCTTTTAAAGCCCTTTGTAGTTGTGCTATGTATTGCTGCATCCCTTTGGTTGAGAGGGATAGATCGCCTGAGAGCTCATAAAGCCCCATCCCATGGGCTTGACGCGAAAAGGTATGGACGCGTAGTTTCATCGTTTTAGCCACACGTTTCATGGTTTCAAGGACGGCATTTAATAACGGTTGCGTCTCTTCTTCCAGTTCAATGACAAGCACGACGTGGGGATGTTGTGTGTTCACACCATGCAACGTTGCTAAGTTTTTTAACGCATTCATAGATAGAATTTTACCTTCAATAACATCGTTAAAGAAGTCTTGTCGTTGACGATTCTTAGCTTCTTCTATTTGACGGGTTTTGATGCGCTCTAAAGCGGCACTCATCGCCGCCGTCTCTAGGGCAACATAATCAATGCGTTCTAGTTTACGCACCGTCTCCCAAACGACGATGTAACCATAAAGCGTTTGCGCATGAGCAATCGGTTTAATCCGGCAGGTTACTTGTTTTTGGCCTTTGGTTAAATCACGTTTGAGACTGAGGGGGAATCGTTTGATGTCTTGAGGGATGTCTTCGGTAAAGCTTTTAGGGAAACAAGGGGTGCGTTCTTCTAGGGTCATCCAGTCACTGAGGCGTTCGTTGTTATCGTCGTGTTCCACATAGGCTAACAATTGAAACTGACTGTCGAGCATCACCACAGGGTTGTCGACCATCGTTTTCACTTTGGCCATCACATCCCAAAGATCGCCGCCATCCAGGGTGACTTGGTTAAAGGTTCTCGTGATGTCTTTATATTTGTTCAACTCTGAATTCTCGCGCTTGAAGACTTCGTCGTTAATGATGTTGCTGACTTGCGCCAAACTGTAGGTAAAGGGAATTTCAACAACAGGGAATTTAAGGCGTGTGGCTTCTTCCATAATGGTTGTTGGTATTTCTTCCCAATACCGTTTAATTTTGATGCCAAGGCCGGAACAGTTGATGTCCGCAAGCTCTTTAATGAGGGTGCGTTGACTGGCTTCATCGTCTTTAAAAATATAGCCCGTCGTTAACAAAAAATCGCCCGCCGTAAACCACTCATAGGAGTGCGGGTTGTCGATGATGTTCACATTGTGCACTTCGTTGTCCAACTTCTTGTGACCTGTCACTAAGCGAATGCCTTCAAGCTTAGGGTGCGTTAACATGTCTTTGATGGTTAAACCCGCCACAATAAAACTCCTTTCAAGTCGTCATAGTTGACCTTATCATATCGCATATGATAGCCCTTGTAAACGCTCTCTTTTATCCCTTTTATAAAAACACTAAGAGTACTTGATAGACTAGACGTGCACCGAGCACACTCATGACGAGGACGATGAAAATGCCGAGGAGTGTCTGCCACCAACGGTTTTTAAAGGTCCCCATTGAGCCTTGAGAGGTCATGATTAAAAACAACACCGCGACTAGAGGTAACGTGATCCCACTAAGCGCTTGTGCCGCAATAATAAAGGGCACAGGGGTCGACCCAAAAAAGGCGAAGATGGTCCCGATCGCCACCACACTTGTTGCAACATGTTTCGTTTTAAACTGAGCCCATTTAGGCGCTAGTTTCGTTAAAATAACACCGACCATATAGGGTGTTGCTAAGGCCGAAGACAGTCCCGCAAAGACTAACCCTAAAGCCCCAACGACTTGTGCCGCCCCGCCCAGCGTCGAGGCTAAGGCTTGTGTGTAAGCTAAAGGACTCGTGGTATCGACTGAATCAAAAGAGACCATGGCGGTGGTAATCACGATGGACATTGTAATGAGAATGCCGAGGCCTACATGAAAAAAGGTATCTTGATAGGCGATTTTTAAAGCTTTAGGATCGGTCCATTTCTCTTGAGCAGCAAAGGAGTGAAACACCAAATTTAAAGCGATGATGGTGGTCCCAATGAGCGCGAGCGTAAGGAGCAATCCTCCTTCGGGCACTCGTGGAATAAAGCCTCGCCAAAGATCTGACCAAGCAGGTCTTAAAAAGAGCGCTGTGAGCATAAAAATGAGCCCCATGAAAAACACGAATGTTTTCATTACCCATTCAATGATTTTAGGCGTCGATAGTTGCATCGCTAAAACACTTATGGTACCCAAAATAAGCACACTGATCGGTACTGACCAAGAGGTGAGTGCACTGAACCCAATCGCGCCACCCAGTAAGTTCCCAGCTTCAAACCCAAGACCGGTACTAAGGGCAACTAAGCCCATCAGTAGTAAAGCGATGGTTATGAGTTTTGGATGGGTGTGTTGCATCGTTTTAAGTGCTGTGACGAGATTTAGTTGACGAACAACAGCTAAACGCGCACTCATGTTCATGATAACTAGGGATGCAACGCCTGAAAAAAGCACAGCCCAAAGCAAACCAAACCCGTAATGAATGCCTGCTTGTGTGGCTGTTGTGATGGTGCCTGGTCCGACAAAAGCGCTCGTAATGATCGCCGCGGGTCCCCATTGCTTTAACCGTTTATTAAACACCGCTAGACTCCTTAAATAGTTTTAAGCGACGTCATTATCGCACAACTTTCTAGCAAATACCATTAGAATCATAAGTTTCAACAAAACTAGGCTAGCCCGCCCAAATGGTCAACTATTGTTAGCATCTAGGCCCATGTTTGGTGTGGGAATCGTTTTGAACGTTCACGATGAGAAAACGGAACTATTAAGCAACAAAGTCAACCTCATCTTGAGTCGTATCATTGAAGTTTTTCCTGAACGTTGATTATACTTAAACCTCTCAAAAAGCTTCATGAAGCTTTTTGAGAGGTTTTTTATACTTTAATGAAAATGATGAAAACGTTTTATTAAACTTTTTCTTGCAAAGTTTTCACAAGCTGTGGTTTAATAAACGCAATCGATGAAGAAGAGTAGTAATCAAGCGTCTAGCCCTAGAGAGTTCATGGTTGGTGAAAATGAACGCAGACAATTGACGAACGTGCTTTGGAGATGCATGATAATCCATGCCGTGATCCGCGTTAAGGATAGAGCGCTGGCTTTGCCAGAACTTAGGTGGTACCGCGGCTTATAGTCGTCCTTTTTTGATAAAGGACGACTTTTTTTTATTTTAGGAGGAATGACCATGTTATTTGATTGGGAACGCATATCACGGTGGGTGCCTTACTTAGTTCAAGGACTGAGTATTACACTTTCAGTCGCGTTTCTTGCGGCCTTGTTTGGGCTCATCTTAGGGATTTTGCTAAATGCCTTTAGTCGACGAAGGGTGCTTGGTAAAGTTGCCTTTATGTATGTCGATGTGTTTCGCGGGACGCCGGTGATTTTGCAGTTATCGATGGTGTATTTCGCCATTCCACGACTGCTTAGTTCGTTTATGTTGGTGTATTTTGATCGTACGATGACGTTCTTGATCAGTGCCTTCACCGCATCGGTCATCACCTTCTCGTTAAACTCAGCGGCCTACATCTCAGAGATCATTCGCTCAGGTGTAAACAGTGTTGATACCGGTGAAATTGAAGCAGCCACAGCGCTTGGGGTATCGAAATTTCACATCTATAAAGACATTATTTTACCGATTGCGTTTAAAAATGCGTTTCCTGCGATGATGAATGAGCTGATTACCTTGGTTAAAGAATCGTCGATTGTCTCCATCATTGGCCTTCAAGATCTCATGCGACGACAACAGATTGTGACCTCTCAAACGTTTATGTTTTTTGAGCCTCTCATCATTGTGGGCATCATCTACTATGTCGTAGTCAAAGTGATGAGCTACTCAGGGCAGTGGATCGAAAGAAGGTTACATCATGTTTAAAGTCCAAGATTTAACCAAATCTTTTGGTCAAGAACAAGTGCTAGGGCCTGTGAATCACACGTTCCAAAAAGGTAAAACGACCGCCATCATTGGGCCTTCTGGCAGCGGTAAGTCAACCTTTTTAAGGTGCTTAAACGGCCTTGAAAAAGCCACTTCAGGACAAATCGATTACCGGGATATCCCTGTCGATGACACGCATCTTTTGACGGTTCGAAAAGAAGTTGGCATGGTCTTTCAAAATTTCAATTTATTCTCTAATAAGACTGTGCTCAACAATGTCGCCTATGCTTTGATGGTCGTAAAGCATTGGCCTAAAGACAAAGCGCATCAACATGCGATGGCAATGCTTGAACTGGTGGGCCTGAAAGAAAAAGCACCCGTCTATCCTAAAACTCTCTCTGGGGGCCAAAAACAACGCGTGGCCATCGCAAGAACGTTAGCGATGTCACCTGAGGTTTTTCTCTTTGATGAACCCACCAGTGCGCTCGACCCCGAAATGGTCGGAGAAGTTTTAGATGTGATGCGTACCATCACTAAACAAGGGTTCACCAACATTATGGTCACCCATGAAATGGGTTTTGCTAAAGAAGTGGCCGATGAAATCATCTTTATGCATCAAGGACTTATTAAAGAAGTCGGTGAAACCAAAGCGTTTTTCACCCATCCCAAAACGCAAGAAGCTAAAACCTTCTTAGCCAAAATATTATAAAAAATAAAAGGAGAATTCCCATGAAAAAATTAGTTGCAGTTATTTTAAGTCTTATTTTTGTTATCACTCTTAGCGCTTGCGCAGACGACACTGAAGTCATTACCGTCTTAACCTCGAGCGGTTATGAACCCTATCAAATGGTCAATGAACAAGGCGAACTCATCGGTTTTGATATTGATTTAATGGAAGCCATTGCGGATTACCTTGGTTGGACGATTGTTTGGTCTGATGTCGATTTTGATGGCATCATCGCCTCTTTACAAGCGGGGCAAGCCCCTTTAGCCATCGCTGGCATCACACCGACCCCAGAACGGGCACAAATGGTTAATTTCTCATCCATTTACTTTAATAGTGAAGAAGGGTTACTCAACTACTTTGTGTTTAACACCAATAATCCTATTGAAGGACTTGAACAACTTGAAGGAAAAGTGATTGGTGCACAACTTGGTACCATCCAAGCCGAACTCATTACAGAACTCGCAGAAACGTATGGCTTCACCGTGGATTTACGTAACCAAAACGCTCAAATGATCCAAGAGATTTTAAGTGGCCGGATGGATGCGGTCGTCACAGAACGTTTAGTGGCCGAAACCATTGTGGAAAACGACGCTAGTCTCGGTTTAGCGCCAGTGGATGGAACTGACACAGCTGATCAATTTGGTAACGCGATTGCGATCAGTAAATCGTTTGATCAACTGGACGCAATCAATGAAGCCATTGCAGCCTTACAAGCGGATGGCACCATCGGCACACTTGTGAGTAAGTGGTTCGGAGAATAACTAAGTATCAAAAAAAACGCCAGTGTGAAAACGCTGGTGTTTTATTTTGGTTGACCAATGATAATTTTATTGAAAAATATTAACCACTCATGTTAATATTTATATAAGGAGTTTAGAAAGGATTGATATGAAAAACGAACAACGTCCTGACGGTTTCCTTGTGATGGCGGTAAGTCTTCTTTTATACTCAGCCAGTGTGGCTGTCTTTTTCTCATATTATCTTGAAAATAATCTCTCAGGTTCATGGATGATTGGGTTGATTCTGTTTATGACCCTCTTAAATCACCTTTATTACGTCAAATCAAAGCACTTTTCTGTGTGGATAAGATTCTTCATTATCAACATAGGTCTTTTAAGTGCTTTTTCTTTTGCTCAAGGTGGGGCCTTTGGGACTGGTCTTTTATGGGCGTTGCTGTTTCCTTTTTTTACGTTCCAATTTCTCGGCTATCATAAAGCGATTAAAGTGAACGTAGGCTATCTTTTGGTCCTTTTTGCAATCACATTGTATCAAGCATTATTGAGACAAACTTGGAATCATCCGCCTGTATTCATGGGGATCTATTTTACTGTTTTTGTCCTTTTATTAACGATGCTTTACCTTTTTGATAAAGACAAACAAACGTTAATTGAAACGCTCAATGTCACTTCAGAGAAATACGAGACTTTATTCAAGCAGTATAATCATGGGGTGTGTGTGGTCAATACTAGCTTTACAGCACTTGAAGTTAACGATACGTTACAGACGTGGTTTGGAGAAGATCCATCGACCATTGTTGCCAGTCTTCATCAAAAAACAAAGCATGCAAATGGTTGTTTAATCATGGATACATTCCACGAAAAAACGTCCCAAAGCTATGTGGGTGTATTGCCAACGTTAAAAGGCATTAGGCATTTTGTTGTCAATGCCAAACCACTATATGTGAATGATCACGAAGACACGACCGTTATGCTAACGTTTGAAGACGTGACCGAACGTCATTTAACACTCTTAGAAACGAATGAACGTGCTAAAAAATTCGAGTCTTTATCTTATCATGATTCACTCACAAACATTCCTAATCGACGGTTTTTTGAAAAACATTCGAAGCGTTTATATAATCAAGCACTAAGGTATAAACAACCGATTGCACTACTGCTTGTAGACATTGATTTGTTTAAGGCTTATAACGACACTTTAGGCCACAGCAAAGGCGATGAAGCATTAATTCATGTGGCAAAAGTATTGAATCAGGTCACGCAAAGTTACCAACACAGTTTTGTGGCCCGTTACGGTGGTGAAGAATTTGCGTGTGTTTTTTACAACTTAAGAATCCATGAAAGTAAAGCCATTGCGAGAAAAATTCAGGAACAACTCTATCAGCTTGCGATTTCGCATCCCAGCTCAGATGTTCACCCCACACTCACCGTTAGTATCGGTGTCACGAGTGAACAAGCCAATATGAAACGGTCCTTCGAACGACTCTTTGAACAAGCTGACTTGGCGCTCTATCAAGCTAAAAACCTTGGCCGAAATCGCGTCATAACCTATGCTAAAGCGAGACAAAGTATGGAAAAAACCCCGACACCTTCTTAAAAACGAAGATGTCGGGGTTTTTGTTAACTCTTGACTCCCTTTTATACTATTAAATCATAAAAAAAGATGTTAGAGACTTTTTATCTGTCTACTAACATCTTATCATTTCATTAAGAAGCACTTTAATGGATCGATTCTTCGTGATTAAGTGTTTTTTGATGGCGCTTACGGATATGCTCAATCAAATGTTTCTTTCGTAAACGAATGGCCGCTGGCGTGATTTCTAAAAGTTCGTCTTGTTCAATAAACGACAATGCCTCTTCGAGTGTAAAGGTCAATACGTCTAGAAGCTTAATCGCATCATCGGAACCACTGGCACGGACATTGGTGAGTTGCTTATTTTTACAAGGATTGACGACCAAATCGTTTTGTCTTGAATTAATACCCACAATCATGCCTTCATAAACGGGTGTGGAAGGTTTGACGATCATGCGTCCTCGCTCTGAGAGTTGGAACAGGCTATAAGCCATCGCTTTGCCGGTTTCTTTTGAAATGAATACCCCGTTTCTAAAGTTTTGAATGACACCGGCATAAGGCAGGTATTGATCAAACGATTTTTCAAGCGTCCCACGACCACGGGTGGTATTAATAAATTCGCCTCGGTAGCCGATTAAACCACGGGTGGGCACTAAATAGTGCAGTTTTGTCGTCCCTTCTTCGCTTTCCATGCTGTTCATCATGCCTTTACGTTGATTGAGTGCGTTAATGACAGGCGAAGCATACTCATCAGGTGTAGTAATGATGACTTTCTCATAAGGTTCATGCAAGGTCCCATCGATGTCTTTAACTAACACTTCAGGTTTGCTGACACACAGTTCAAAGCCTTCACGGCGCATGTTTTCAAGCAAGATCGATAGGTGTAGTTCACCCCGTCCACTCACTTTGTAGCCTTCAATGCCATCAAGTGCTTCAATTTCTAATCCAACGTTTGTTTCGAGTTCTTTTATCAACCGATCACGCAGTTGACTGCTGGTGACTTTCGAGCCACTTTGACCAACAAAAGGCCCATCATTCACTAAAAAATTCATCGCTAACGTCGGACGTTCAATGGTTAGTATCGGCATCGCTTCGACGTGGTCTGGATGGCATAAGACATCGCCAATGGAGATATCTGAAATCCCACTAAATGTGACGATATCCCCAGCATAAGCGGTTTCTTTTTCAACTTTCTGTAACCCTTCGTTGACAAAAAGCTTGACCAGTTTTACGACTTTTTTTGACCCGTCACGATGGGTCAATACATAAGGTTGTTTTAATTGCAACGTACCACGGGTGATGCGTCCAATGCCTAAACGACCTAAATAATCGTCATAACCTAAAGAAGACACTTGCATTTTTAAGGGCTCTTCTGAGTTGTCTGGATAGGTTTTGACATGATCAAGAATTAACTCAAACAATGGTTTTAGATCCTGACTCGGTTGATCAACATCCAGTGTGGCCGTACCAGCTTTAGCCACGCCATAACAAATCGGAAAATCACACTGCTCATCCGTGGCACCAAGTTCAACAAACAAATCAAAGCATTCGTTGACGACCTCATCGATCCGCGCGTCTTTTTTATCAATTTTATTGATAAATAAAATAGGTTTAAGCCCTTCTTTTAAAGCTTTTTCTAAAACGAAACGTGTTTGTGGCATTGGGCCTTCAGACGAGTCTACAAGTAACAACACCGTATCGACCGTTTTAATGATGCGTTCAACTTCACTGGAAAAATCCGCGTGACCTGGGGTATCTACAATGTTGATTTTAGTGTTTTGATACTCAATCGCACAGTTTTTCGCGTAAATCGTGATGCCTCGTTCACGCTCTAAATCGTTGCTGTCCATGACTTGTTCAACGATTTCTTGATTCTCTTTAAAGACGCCACTTTGATTCAAGAAAGCATCGACTAAGGTTGATTTACCGGCGTCCACGTGGGCGATGACGGCGACATTTATAATATTTTTATTGCGCATAATAGTGACCTCCAAAAAGCGTACATATCACTATAGCACACTTTTGGAAAATGACGCAGAATTTGTTCGCAAAAACGCTTACTTCAACACCGTAAGAATAAAATTGCATCTGTGTTATAGGACGACCTTGAAACCTACATTGAACGTCTTCTTAGTTTTTTTCAACTTCCATGCTAACGGATTACGATCAACCTTCAAAGATTCCGCGAGAACTTGACAAAGGAAGGGAATCTTACACTCAGAGCCATCCTCTCTTTTAGACTATTAAATCATGAAAAAAGATGTTAGAGACTTTTTATCTGTCTACTAACATCTTATCATTTCATCTAGGGTGATCATTTTTTTGTGCTATGGACATCTAAAGATGCGTGGATAAGCGTCGCACTGTTCGGTCCAACTTTGACATGGTAACGATGCGACTCGGCGGTTTTCACCATATCGATGTTGTAAGACTTAAAATCGTCTATCGTCAAGGTAAAGGTGATGGTGTGTGTTTCACCTGCGTCAAAATGACGTTTTTCAAACCGTTTAAGTTCACTGATGGGGCGTGAGACAGAAAAGGTTTGCGCTTCAATGTAAAGTTGAATCGTCTCAACCGCAGGGGTGTTTGAAACGTTGGTCACATCAACCGACACCGTGAGCGTCTCTTGCGTCATCAAATGATGCCGGTCTAAGGTTAGGTTTTGATACTCAAATTCACCATAGCTCAAGCCGTAACCAAAGGGATAAAGAGGTTCATTAGGAATGTCAATGTAGCGTGTATTATAGCGATAATCTGGACGCTTTTGATCAAAAGGACGACCCGTACTCGGGTGATTGTAGTAAACCGGAATTTGGCCTTCGTGATAGGGGAAAGACAAAGTTAGTTTAGCGCTTGGACTGAGGCGGCCAGAGAGAAGATTATAAACACCAACGCCAGCCATCGTCCCTGGTTGATACGCGTATAGAATCGCATCGGCAAAGGGCTCAAGTTCTGTTAAGATGAGTGGCCTTCCCGCAAAGATAATCAGCACCACATTTTTCCCGGTCGCTTTCACTTGTTTTAATAGTGTTTCTTGCGTTTTTGATAAACGTAAATGGGCTTTTGAGTGACCTTCACCCGCTTCGTTTCCAGCTTCACCCAAAGCCACAATCACCGTCTCAACCGTGTCATCAAAAGCGATGGTTTGTAGCGCTGATTCTTGAATCCTTTCATAGGGATGTTGTGCTTCTTTAAACGCCTCAAGCAAGGTTATGACATCTTCTTTTTGACACAAGGCAGCCCATTCACCAATCACATCTTGATTGTCAATAAAAGGGCCTACAAGACCGACTTTTTGGTTCTTTTTGAGAGGTAATACACCCTCATTTTTTAAAAGAACCGTGGTTTTTTCGACCGCTTCTAAAGCCAAGGCTTTTACACGATCGGTGAGTTGATATTGGTGAGAGTTGTCGTAAAAATTACGGTAAGGATCCTCAAAGAGGCCTAACTGAAATTTTAGATCTAAGATCCGCAAAACGCGTTCATCAACGTCATGTTCGCTCACGCGACCTTCTTCAACAAGTTCTGCTAAATGTTTTTGGTAACTTTTACCGACCATGTCATGATCAAGACCCGCGTCAAAGCATTGATAGGCGACGTCTTTGAGGTCTTTTGCGACACGATGTTCTAAGATTTCATCGCTAGAGGTATAGTCTGAGATGACTACGCCTTTAAACTGCATCTCGTCTCTTAACACATCGGTTAATAGCCAACGGTTGGCGGTGGCTGGTCGATCATGAATCGTATTAAACGAGGTCATGACCATGCTGACGTCTTCTTCAATACCTGCTTGAAAGGGTGGAAACACCATATTTCTTAAGGTGCGTTCTGTGAGTTCAACGTGATTGTATTCACGTCCGGCCTCAACAAACCCATAGCCCGCAAAATGTTTTAAACATGCCGCCATCGCATGCGGTTTTGATAAGTCGCCTTGTTGATACCCACGAACGTAAGCTTTGGTGAGTTCACTGGATAAATACGGGTCTTCGCCGTTACTTTCCATCACGCGGCCCCAACGAGGGTCACGCACTAAATCGACCATCGGACTAAAGGTCACATGTAAGCCCGCATGGGAAGCTTCAAAAGCAACCGCTTCACTGACACGTTCAATCAGTGAAGGATCCCAGCTATTAGATAACGCTAAATTAATCGGAAAGGCTGTTTTATACCCATGGATGACATCAAACATAAACATCAAAGGAATCCCTAGGCGAGAGTCTTCAACCGCCGTTTTTTGCAACATTTTTAGATCGTCTTCATCGTAGACGCTCAACACCGAGCCAACACGTCCAGCTTTAATGGCTTCAATGGTGCCGCTGTGATCGACTTTGTGACCGGTCACGACCGTCGAAAAATAGGGCGCTTGTTGCAGTTGCCCTATTTTTTCTTCTAACGTCATTTGACTGAGTAGCGCTCGTGCCTTTTGCTGGTTTTTTTCATTTTTGATGTGCTGAGGTTTTGCAGGTTTTACCATGGGTCTCACTCCTCAGGTTGATAGATTTTTATCTCTTTGATTCTAAATTGTTGAGGGAAACTTGTCATGTCAATGTCGCCACCTAGATTACCGCCCATCGCAAGGTTAATGATTAAATAAAAATCGTCATCGTCAAAAGGCCATCCTTTCGATGACGTATCTCGTCCTTCTTGACCGCGTGTGTAAACAACCATCGACTGATCGTTAAGAAGATATTCAATTCGGTTTTCTTCCCATATCAACGAGAACGTTTGATAATCGTCCGATAAGCCTGGGATAGAAAAGTCTGTTTGATACTCTGAGTTGGTTGTATGATTATGACTTTCTGTGTGCAAGCAACACAGCCAGTTGTCTAACGAATTCCCCACATGTTCCATCAAGTCAATTTCACCACTGCGGGGCCAGCCGCCATGTTTTTCATGTTGACTCATGAGCCATACCGCAGGCCAAGTGCCTTTGCCTTTAGGGACTTTAGCCACCACGTCAATACGACCATACTTAAAGTAAAACTTATCCTGTGTGTGCATTCGCACACTTTCAATCACGTCTTGATTCAACGTCGCTTGAATCACCAGTCCCTCATCAAAGAAGAGATTGTCGGGTTTATTGACATAGACTTGTTTTTCTTTGTTGGCCCAAGCTTTGCGCTCAACGACCGTCCAATCCCGACCATCTAATTGTGTCATGTTCTGAAAATCAAAGTGTTTAAGTAATTTCATAAAGCGACATCCTAACTATAGACTTTCGTACTTTCACCTGAGATTAAAATGGTGTCGACCGTGATGGTTTCACCCAATTGACTTTGGTCTTTTTGATCAATGAGTTGTAAGACTTTACGTCCAGCCATCTCACCCATTTTTCGGGCATCCTGGCGGATGGTGGTCAGCCTTGGGGTGATTAACTGTCCTAAATCGATGCCGTCAAAGCCGACAATCGAAAAGTCATCAGGGACTTTTTTTCCTGTTTCACGAATGGCTTGAATGGCGCCAATCGCAAGTAAATCTGAGGCTGCAAAAACGGCGCTTGGGGGTTTGTCTAAATGCAAAAGTTTTTTCATCGCCCGGTAACCTTCTTCTTTTGAGAAGTATTCACCTGAGACAAGATACTGATCTTCTAATGGTAAGCCTAAGCGTTCAAGTGATTGTTCAAACGCAAGCTTACGGACCCCACCAATGTAGCCACTAGGATCCCCAAAAATATGGGCGATTCGTTCATGGCCTAAACTTTTTAAGTATTGCACCCCTTGAAACATCGCATCATCATTGTTTGAGGTCACGGTGATCGCATTTTTGACATAAAAATCCAACACCACAATCGGCATATCAGAGGCGTAAAGTTCCATCATCGCGGGACTGTTAAAATCTTCACATAGGACAAAAATCCCATCGATTTGTTTCCGTTTGGCGTGTTGTAAGTAAGAGCCATCTTGTTGACCCATTTGTTTCGCTAAAAACATGATGTCATAGCCTCTCGCTTCAACAAAACTCTTAAAACTCTCTAAGACTTTAGCAAACAAAGGGTGTTGCAGTCCTTGATTGGTGACTTCTTCAAAAATGATGCCGATCGTGTTCGAACGTAACGTCTTTAAAGAGCGTGCAGAAAGATTGGGAATGTAGCCCATTTCTTGACACACACGAAGCACTTCTTCGCGGGTTTCTTTAGGAATATCAGGGTAACGATTGAGTGCTTTTGAGACCGTCGCCACACTGTAGCCCGATTTTTTGGAAATGTCTTTGATTGTAACCATGGCTCATTCCACCTTTTCAATGTCTAGATAGTGAAGATTTAAACTGCCGCGTGGTGCGACAATACGGAAGGTAAAGACGCCTTCAGGGAGTGTGAATGTGTCCGTTGAAATGGTTTGCCAAACCGACGCACCACCCGTAGTTTCAAAGGTGGTGGTATCCGTTCTGACACTGCCTCTAAATAAACGAATGTCGCCACCAGTTTCACTTGCGATGCGGTAGTGCACACGGTAGGTGCCAGCTTCTGCAACATGCAAATCAAATGTAATAAAATCAGTATTGTCAGTAAAATTGACGTGATTCGCAAACGTACCCTCTTGACTCTCTTCGATGGTAACGCCACGACGCGTGTCAAAAGATGTTGCTTCAATTTGACCACTAAACGTTCGCATCGAAGGGGTGTTGATCGCAATCGCGCGTGGTTCAGAGCGGTTGCCTGCAAAGTCGACAGCGACGACTTCGATCACATGGCGCGTGTTCGGGGTTAAGCCACGAATATTTTTAGCGTTTAAGGACGTTTGATCGTAATACTCACCATCCACAAAAATTTCATAATGACTGACCATCACGTCGTCAATGGCGTGAGCCCAATGGAGCCGCGTATGCGTCGGGCTAGAAAGGCGTTCAGTGAGTTGTGTCACTTGTTCTGGTGGGCTTTGGTCCATGCCGGCTTTGTCGCGTTGGAAGACACGGACAAACTCAATCTCCATTTGATTGGGGAAAGCCTCTCGGTCAACCCCGCGCACGCCGCCCCAATCACCGCCAATCGCCAGATTTAAGATGAGGTGAAAACGTTGGTCAAAGGGCCACGCTTGATAGTTCTCATTGTTTAAATTGAGTTCTGGATTAAAGCCAAAAAAGGCAAATCGTTCACCGTCGATAAACAATTCAATCCGCCCTGGTTCCCAGATCATTTCATACAAGTGAAACTCACTGGTCGCCGTGGGAATGTCTGTGCTAAAACCAAGTTGTGTGTTGATCATATGGTTAAAAGCGGCGGTGTGAATGGTACCATGAATCACATTAGGGTCATAGCCCACATGTTCCATGATATCAATTTCACCACTGTTTGGCCAGATGCCATACAGCACATCGGTGGGCAACATCCAAATCGCTGGCCACGTACCACGGCCCTCAGGGACGCGTGCTTTCACTTGAACGCGTCCATAAAGCCAATCGCCACGTTGACGGGTGACTAAACGAGCACTGGTAAATTCATAGCCTTGATGGGCTTCGCGAAGGGCACGAATGGTTAACACGCCATCTTCGATAAACGCATTATCTAAAGAATCCGTATAGTACTGAAGTTCACGGTTCCCCCAACCGCCGCCTCCCAAATCAAACCCCCAACGGGTCGGATCAGGCGCGCCATCAACTTCAAAGTCATCGCACCACACCGGTTGCCAATCGTTGATGTTATCTATGTGTTGACATTCTTCAGGTACAAGCGCTCTTGAATCTAGGGGGCTTGGGGTATTCCCACACGCCGCAAGGACAAAAAGTAGGATAAAGGTGAGGGTCATTAAGCTTGTTTTTTTCATGGAATCACTCTCCTGTAATGCCGGTTTTGTCGATGCTTTCAACGAAATGACGTTGGGTGAAGAAATACAAAATCAACAACGGCAAAATAGCTAAAATATTCCCCGCTAAACGCGCGGACTGCATCATTTCACGACCTGGTGAGCCTTCAGGGAAGATGGTCGTGTACTCATTAAAAAACTGTTCAATACGTAAGGGTAAGGTTGACATCTCTGACCCTCTTAAAAAGAGGCCCGTAAGATTGGTTTCATTATAATACCAAACGAAACTGAATAAAAAGACAATAATAATGGCCGGTAAGGCTAAAGGGATCGCAATGCGCGTGAAGACTTTAAACGCGCTGGCCCCGTCAAGCTGAGCACTTTCATCTAAACTTTTTGGAATCATTTTAAAGAATGAATAGAAAATCAAGATATAGATCGCCCCATTAAAGCCTTGACCTAAAATGGCAGGGAAAATAAACGCGCGAATCGATCCTAACAAACCAAAGTTCGAATACATTCTAAACGTCGGCAACATGGTAATTTGTGGGGGGATGATAAAGGTCATTAACATCAAAATAAAGAAAAGATTTTTAAACGGGAAACGATACCTTGCAAACCCATAGCCAATGAGCGCGCTTGAAAACGTCGCCGATAAGGCGGGTAGGGCGGCTAAGATTAAGCCATCCCGCAGGGCGCTTGGGAAGTTGATTTGATTCCATACTAATTGGTAGTTTTCCCAGTGCAAGGTGCTAGGAATCCAGCGGACATTCGCGGAAATGATGTCGTTGACGGTCATGAGACTGTTAGAAATCATGAAAAGCATGGGAAAAAGATACACATACGCTAAGCTGATCAAGAGTGTATAAATAAACACTCTAAACACAAGTCCATCGGTCAGCTTCATGCCAACTAGTAGACGTTTTAAGTGAATCTTTATGCGTTCACCATCACGCTCTTTAAGCCCTATATAGGCTTCTTTGATCATCGTATGGTATTTCATGTTCTCACCTTCCTAAAGCGTAATGAGACCATCCCGACAAACAAAAGAATAATGAGACTCATCGAGAGGAAGAAGATCCAAGCCAGGGTCGCACTGTAGCCATACCCCGTGGTTAAAGCAGGCGTTGAAAGACCCAACATGATGCCCCGAATGTAGATGATGACATCGTTTAAACTAAACACACTCATCGACACGATGGTGTAAATGATGACCACGTTTACCAGCGGCATAATCGAGGGCAACGTAATTTTCCAAAACGCTTCCCAAGGCGACGCACCATCAATTTGTGCGGCTTCATAGACCTCTCGGTTAATCTTTTGTAACCCGGCTAATAAGATTAAAATCTGAATGCCCGCAAACCATAAAACCAATAAAATTTGATCAAATAAGGTTTGAATCGGGTTCGCAAAGAAGTCTGAGAGGTTGTTTAAGACAAGTTGGACAAAGCTAAATTCTTCAAGCGTTGGGAGTGTGGTGGCGCCTTGATTCATCAATTCACCAATCACAGGCCCTGAAGAGATGATGACGGGTAAGAAGAAAATGGTCCGCCAAACGCCCTTCCCTTTAACGTCTTGATTGATAAGCATCGCAATGATGAGCGCAAAAACAATCGTGACGGGGACATTCAATAACATTCTTAAAATATAGTTCACTAAGATTTCAACGAAGAAAGGATCTTCTAAAAAGGCGGCGCGGTAATTGCCGATGCCCACAAACGTTAAATTAATGGAGGCGCCGTCTAAGCGTACGTTAAAGAAACTGAGATAAAGACTATAGAAAATAGGGTATAACGCAAAGATTAGATAGCCGATAATCCACAATAAAATGAATAAATAACCGAGCGTCGCTTCCCGTCTACGGTAGGTAATTTTGAGACTAAAACGATTGAAGAAAAGCCAACGATTGTGTTCAACAAAGAATACTTTATTATGCGTCAATCGATGCGCAAGTTTACTAAGATGACGACCCAAAAGTTTCTCATACTGTTCTTTTAAACGTTCAAGCAAGCGAAATAGACGCGCTTTCATGCGCTGAAGGGTGGCTTTCATGATTGACCTCCGATCACAACACTAAGCGGTGAAACAACCACGTCGTCATAGGTGAAAGGTTGAGCTGTATAATTGAGAATAAAATGGACACCGTTATCATATTGTACCCTCACAATGCCATGCGCTAACACGTCACGCGACACCATGGAGGCGCCTTGAACATGACGTAAGGCGTCATCAATAAAAGCATGCTGCTCAATGACGGTGCCTTCCCAAGCGTCGAAGTGGGTCGCAAACATATTTTCTAAGTCTGTGCCGACCAGGGTAGACGCACGTTCGGCTGAAAGTATAAACGCTGGGTGAATGCCAAACTCAATCAAGCGTAAAAGCTGTTCTTGACCTAAACTGTTAAAGTTTAAGAATCGACTAAACATGTTCACATGGCCACTTAAAACTGTTGGTAACAATGGGACTAAATCATCGTAATACGACAGTTGTGAATTAAAGAGCGGGAGGTCAAACATGTGTTCCATGTTGGTCCAAGCCCACGCATGCGCAAAGTTCATCTGAGCGTGGTCGTCATAGGCCTCAAGAATATCTAAATAAAGGCTCGCCTGATCTTCACGTAGACTTAAACTGCGATCAAACGTCGAAAACAGCGTTTGACCGAGTGACTCAAAAAGCACACTGACACCTAAACGTTGGTAGGCTTCAAGGTCATTAAGCGCCATTTGGCGTGTGCGTGTAGGAAAGAGCGTGTAAAGTCGATCATACACACACATCTCACACGTTTGCACCATTTTGAAACGGTCGACCCCTTGGGCCACATCGGTACGGAAGGTCACGCGTGAGGCACCATTACTGGAATGAATGTAGTTGTTCACTAACATCACGTGAGCGTCTTCGTTTAACGTGCTTAAAAGGGATTCAAACGAACGGGTTGAACCGAGGCTTCGTTCATGACGAATGGTTGAAGGCAGTTGACCCGAATACCCGCCTTGATTCCACCCTAAAAGGGAGATGTGTTGATGCGTTAATCCTGCCTCTAAAAAGTGTTGATGCATTTGAAGCACGTCGTCAAACGTACTCATTGGAATGATTTCTTTGCCGATAAAGCTCGGTCTAGAATCCGCCATAAGGTATTGAATGTGAATCGGGCTAACGTCGTGGGTTGGCACGATGCGACTTAATATACCTTGTTCAACCAACCACGCTTGATAACGACGAGCAATGCCCATGTAATCGGCCTCTTGGCCGTCTAAGAAATCATAACGGATGGTCATGTCTGAACGCGAGGCTTCGACCACTCTTAAGGCACCGCCTGAGCGATCGCTTGAAAAACTTTGACGATAGACTTGACGAAGATCAAATTTGCTAAAAATTAAGTTGTAGGGAAGATTGTTAGCACCGTTAGGAAAGGCCATCAAGCGGGCACTCATGGCGCCCTCTTCTAAAACGGCTAAGAAGCCATTTTGCTGTACGCCATGCACGGCGCCAAAAATAGGCATCGATAAAGGTTCACTCGTCACCGGTTGACGGGCCGTTCGCACACCAGGGTTTTGACCAAAGAAGCGTTCTTCAAAGGGTGAGAGGAAACGGCCTTCTTTGTCGTCGTAGCGAATCAACGCGCCGACACCATCAGGGATCACCATATACCCCGGAATGTCATCCATATGCGTCGCCCCTAACGCTGGGAAGATGATCAAACTTGAAAGCTGAACGTTTTGAACGTTATCTTCATCTTCTTGAATGCTGTTATAAGGAATGCTCGCAAGGAGGCCCGATTCGGTCAGTTCCACGACAAACTGGAATGAGAAGTTAAGCGGGGTAAACCCCACCGCAATCATTTGTTCAAGGGTACGACGACCTTCGACAAACTCTTCGAACAAGCGCGAACAGTTACGTGTGGTACAAAATCCCCCCACATATATATCAAAAATCAACGTGTGATCTTCGACCGTGAGGTCAATGTCTGTTTCAGCATCGCGGATGCCGATGTTTTGTCTGACGTTAAAATTTTGTCCAAGGTTAATAAACTCAAAACCAACATTGCTTGAAAGCAACCCTGTAAAGGTCCCAGCGTCGGGTTCTTCTAATGCGGATGCCCAGACATAATTGGTCTGTTTGTTGTAGACCTTGATGATGTGTGTTTCGTCGTTTAAATATAAACGGAAACGGTTGTTTTCAAACTGCATCACATCGTTGTCCTCAATCTCGATGATGTGCACTGGATCGATGAGATCAAGGTTCGCGGGTTGAGAAAACCTTGAAGAAGCTAAGCGCATCTCTTCAATGAAAGTTGACCGTTCACTTTGAGCAACATTTGAGGCGGACCGTGTGCTCGGTGCTGCTTGCGCGAGGGTAAAGGTCCCCATGCCAATTAAGCTTAAGATCAAGAAACGTTTAAGGACTAACCACACGATAGAACACCTCCAATCCAATGTCTCGAATGAGCACCACAAGTTCGTTCACTAAGACATACACAATAAAGAAACTGAGCACCATCATCCCCATCGTAAAGACGGTAATCGCAATCGACTGAATGGTTTCTTTGACGCTATAAAAATGGGTTTCTTTGACCATGAAAAAGAAATAAAGACTCGTCACTAAGATACTGACTGTTTGTAAGAGCGATAAGACAAAGGCCTCATTAAACGTTAAACCGTTGGATAAAACAGCCAACAATGGAAGCGTTAGAAAATACGGCGCCAACGCATACACAGTCGTCACGTAAACGTCTTTTAAACGGCCTTCTCCTTCACGGATGGTGCCAATAAGAAAGTTACAAAACACCCACAAAAGAATCGGTAAAACGATACGGACCAGTTCTTCGGCGATGTTGATGTTGTTTAAATCACGGAAATTAAACAGGAAGTTTAAGTTATAGATGTAATAAATATAAAACAAGAAATAAAGAGCCAATAAAATGGTGATGGAATACCCACTGACCCGGTTTTTACGCTTGATGTAATAACTCGCATCCGCAGGGTTACGAAGATAAGTGAAAAGGTATAAAATATCATCGATAACTTTCACGTTGGTGCGTATCTTTTGAATGCCTTTTTTTATTGGATGTGTCACATGGTCCATAAAACGTGCTTTCATGTTGATCGCAAAACCGATGAGGAAGACAAAAAAGCCCATAACACCCACACCTGCATTTTGCATCAACCAATCGTTTCTTACCTCCCAAAAGGCTTCACTGTAGCCGTGACGTTCAAAGGCTATGCGAAATTCTTCTTGTGCCGCTTCAAAATCATTCAAACTAAAGCGCGCATTGCCTAACCCGCGATGGGCTAAGTCGAAGAAATCATTCATTTTCAAGACTTCTTGCCAGGGCACTTCTGATTCGATGTAGTCCCCTTCTTGATATAGTTCAAGAGCCGTATGCACTAAGTTTGCAAAAGTGGTAGGCACAAAAATGGTCATGTCACGACTGACACGGTCAATCACATAAAGGTTAAACTCACGGTCCACCGCCACGCCTGAAGGCGCATTAAAGCGTCCAGGAATTTGGTTGGTGACATCCAGTCCACCAAAAAGAAACAACAAATTCCCTTCACGGTCATACTCATAGATTTGACCGCTGCGTGTTAAAGCATAAATGTTTCCAATGGGTCCGACAAACACGTCGACCAAATCAGGCGCATTAAACATCCGTGGTAAAAGATTTCCACCACTGATGTTTAACCGTCTCACACCAAAACCTTCAACACCCAAAGACACCGTATGCACTAAGCCACGATCATCGATGGCCATGTTAGAAACTTCGGGTGGATTGATGTTAAAAAGACGTGCACGCTGTTCTTCGCTAAATAAGGTTTGTTGAATCACCGTTCTTAAAGACGGTTGAATGATGTTCGTACCAAAATAACCTAGAAAATCCCCATTACGAGAGAACTGTGCTAAGCCGCGTGTGCCAAGATTTAAAATGAAGACGTTGCCGCGTGGGTCACTAATGATTTTACGTGGTTGAAATTCTTCATTCCCAAAAAGGGGTGAGTTTGGTCTCGTAAACGTTTGAGTGACATTGCCGTCTTCATCAAAGCGATAGGCAATACGTCCTTGACGATCGGCCACAAAAATTTCACCACGGTCATTCGCAAATACCCCGGTGGGGTTTATTAGAATGCCTTCGCCAATCGTAAACGCTTCTTCGGTTTCTAAATCGAAGACGATGATGCGCCCTTCGTTTGCAGAGACTTGAGAAGCCACATAAAGACGATGATTGGTACTGATGTGTACATCCAAAGGTTCCCCAAGATCGTAAGGACCTAACATCGATGTTCTAGCAATCGGAACATAGGCGGTTTGCGTTTCCACTAAACGGCGATTGCTGACGGTATACGTGTTATAGCGTACGCCTGTTTCTGCGTTTACCGTCGTACTAAAGACCAACAACACTAAAAGAAACCCTAAAACAATCGAGAGTTTTTTCATTATTTGATCCCCGAATGTGCCATCGTATTCATGACTTTACTTTGTAAGAAAATAAAGATGACAATGTTAGGCACAAACATAATTAATGAGGCCGCCGCCATCATGCCTTGACCGGCAATCGGGTTTCCTTGAATGGCGGCTAAGGTTGAGAAGTAAAACGCCAAGGTTCGCATGGAATCATCGTTGATGAAAAGCAACGACCCTGAGATGTCGTTCCAAAGCAATTGAAACGATAATATCCCCACCGTCGCAATTGCGGGTAAAATGACAGGAAAAACAATCTTTAAAAAGACCTGCATTTCACTCGCACCGTCAATTTTAGCGCTCTCTATGATTTCATTTGGTGTTTGGTCAATGAACTGTTTGACTAAAAACAACCCTACGGGAATGGCAATCAAAGGCAGAATAAGCGCCAAGAAGTTGTCGATCAAACCGAGTCGGGCCACCGTTAAATAACGTGGAATAACGACCGCAATCGGGACAAACATTAACGCGAGTGTGTTTATTTCAAACAATAGTTTTTTACCCTTAAACTTGAGTTTTGATAACCCATAAGCCGCCGTCGAGGTCACCATGATGCTCAAAAAGACCCCAATCCCTGTCACTAATAAACTGTTAAATAAGAATCGGCTAAACGGAATCCCGCCTTCAGCGGCTAGGCGACCTAAATTTCGAAAGTTCGCAAAGGTCGGATTCCTCACAAAAAACCGAGGCGGAAAAGCGAACAGTTCATTGGTGGGTTTAAACGCATGGAACATAATGAATATAATCGGCAAAGCGACAAAAAGCGCCATCGGTAACAAAATCGCATAAAACTTTATTTGACTGCGATGAAAGCTTTTAGGGTTGATTTTCATCCCTTTAAAACTGGCTGCCATAAGAACCCCCTCCTATGCTTTCTCGCCTAAAAGGCTGAAGGTAATTTTACTGATGGAGTAAATCATGATGAGTAAGACGACACTCACTGCACTGGCATACCCCATGAGGAAACGAATAAATCCAAAATCTTCAATGTGGTTTACCATCAACTGACCCGCATACTGGGGCGTCGGGTTGGCGCCTGAGAGTTGGACCCCGATGGCCCCAACTTGGAAGGTGCCCACCACCGCCATGACGGCACCAAAGAGCATCTGTGGTTTCATTGAAGGAATGGTGATGTAGAAAATTTCTTGCCAACGGTTTTTTAATCCATCGACATAGGCCGCTTCATATAGCGATTGATCGATGTTTAGAATGCCCGCAAGCATCGCTAGGAAACCCACGCCCATGCTGCCCCATAAAGAGACTAAAATCATGATGTTCATCAAATATTGCGGGGAGGTTAAAAATTGTATCGGTTCTTGTATCAACCCGAAGTTGAGCAACCAAGCGTTAAGATAACCCGTCGCATTTCCCGAGAAAAGAACGGTCCACACAACCCCCATCGCAATGCCTGCGGTCATGGAAGGACTGTATAAAATAATGGCTAAGAACGTTCTTGGTCGATGCGGAATTTGTGCAAGCATCCACGCCAACAAGAAACTCATCATATAGCCTATAGGGCCCACAATAAACGCAAACTGAATGGTGTTTGGTAAAACGTATTGCATAAACACTTCATCGCGCGTTAACAGTTCAATATAGTTACGCATCCCTACAAACTCCGGTGTTTCAATGGTGTTAAAGTAGGTAAACGATAAAAAGATGGCGATGACAACAGGAATAATGATAAATACTAAAAACAAACTAATATAGGGCATCAAAAACCATGCCGGATGGTTCATCTTCCTAATCATTTGAACGCTCCTTTAACCATTCATGAATGTTGTGAATGGTCGGGACATTAAAGGGTCTGATGACCTCATTATTTTCAACATAGCCAAACTCTTCCATGCGGAACAAAATCTCACGATTGGCAATGCGTACCGCGTTGTCAAGTGTGACACGTGGATTGGCATCGTCAAACACAATGCGATTCCAGGCATTAGAAAGTTCACGTTCAACCATGTAAGACCCTGGAATACGCGATGCTTCAATCGCAAACTCCCATTGTTCTAAGATCACATCAATGTGTTCTTGGGGTAACGGTAATTGGGCAAACGCCTCAAGATTAGCCGTATTCCATAAGAACTCTGTGCCAAAGGTGGTTTGTAAGGTGTTTGAAAACTCCACTTGAACGGGGGTTGACATCCACCACGATAAAAACTCCCACGCTTCATCGGGCATCTCAGTATTGGATAGAATCATGCTTGATTGCGCGCCACTGGCCGCATAACGCACGACTTCGCCGTCCTCATTCAGGACGCCAGGGTGAGGCGCAATGGTCCAACGACCTGCGATTTCAGGCGCGGCGATGGTGAGCGCTAAATACATCGCTAAATCGCCCACACCTACAGGCAATACGCCGTTTCTAAACTGGTTATAAAAACTCGGCACTTCTTTGGGTACGTTATAGATTGTGAAGAGTTCAGTCATCATCCGGATGCCTCTTAAATTACGTTCACTGTTAATGCGTGTACTCATGCCATCTTCAGCAAACAAATCGCCCCCAAACTGGTAAATGAAGGGAATGGTCACGACGAATGGTTTAAAGCCTCTAAATTGTGCAATCGGGACAAAGTAATTGAGACCAAACCGCTGCATTTCAGGCAAAATTTGAATGACCTCATCCCACGTATCAGGGACTTCTAATTCTAGTGATTCCATAATGTCTGTTCGGTAAAATGTCACCCAAAAGTTTTGCGTTAATGGTAACCCGTAGATGCCATCTTCAAAAGCGTATGGGATCATCACACCGGGCGCAAAGTGATTGACGGTATCTTCAAAACCTTCGAACTCGCGCAAATCAAGCGAGGCACCACGAATCGCAAATTCATAGGGAATCCAGTGATTGACCCCTAAGGCGATGTCCGGCGAACGGTCTGCTGCGGTCGCTAAAATCAACTTATTTTCATCAGGCATGATGGAGAGCTTTACATTAATGCCTGTTTCAGCGGTAAACTCACGGTCGATGATTTGTTGCATGATTTCAACGTATTGTCTTGGGTAGTTTACCCATATTTCTAAGGTTCCTTCTTCCACGTCGCCTACGGTAAAGTCATTGTTAAAAAACGACAGGAAGAATCGCTGGGTATTTTCAAAGGCGCGGACAAACATATTTGCGTTTGCTCTTGGCAAGCGGTTTTCACCCGTCACAAACATGGCTTCGATGTCTAAGCCATTTTCTAAGAACACTTGAGCGGTCGCACCTAATAGTTGGGCCACAGCCGCATCACCATCCGCAAGCATGTTCATACGATTAGGAATGCGATTGATGTCGTCACGCAATTGTTCCAGTTGACTGATGGCTAAACGTATGTTTGTCAGTTCGCCTGGGTTTTCATCCACACTGTAAAGTTCCAAAACTTGATTCATTTCCTCTAACGCATCAATCCAGCGTGTTAAACGCTGTTCAATGTCAGGGATAAATTGTTCAAGATCCCATGTCCGGAAACGATCGCTCGTATTCCCGGTAAGCCGGCGAATCTCTAAACTTAGTTCCGTGATTTCTTCCATCATCGTGATGACATTGTTGAACGACGTTCGGTAAGGATCCATCACGGTACGAATGGTGATGGTGTTGATGCCAGCGTCAAGATAAAACTGATAAGGTGTGTTGCCGTCATTTAAAAAGACATTTTCAAACTGATTGGAAAAATGAAAGGGCACTGTACGCATCCCTTCAAAAGGAATCGCGCCATTAATTTGGATTTCTCTAAAAACAGGCATTTGTTGTAAGTAATTTTGTCTGACACGGAAACCCAGATGATAAAAACCTGCGTTTTCAACCTCAACATCAAAAGTGATGCTGTCGTTTCCTCGGCGCATACTGAAGCCATCAATCGCATTGAGTTTAAGGTGCCGGGTATCGTAACGTGTCGCCGCAGGATCTCGCTCGCTACGTAAACGTGTTGAAGGATTGCTTTTGAGTGTCATCTCTTCAGCACCGATGATGATCATTGCATCTTCTTGTCGTGTTGCTTGAGGAAACTGAGCAAGGTATTGCTCATAGGTTGGAAGAATTTGCGGGCTTTCAAGCGTTAACGCCGCTAACACAAAAGCACCACGTAAATGGGTCATTTCAATGGTGTTTTCACCCGCCTCAAAATAAAACAATAAAGAATCGGCATGCAAGCCGGTCGTTTCTCTTAAAGGGGCCCTTAAAAACGTGTCCATTTTTACTGAACGCGGCGCAATCTCATTGCCAAAACGATCGACTGAAAAGGTATGACTTTCAAAGCGCCATTGGGTTTCTAGTTCAATCATGCTTGCTTCATCGTATTGCGTTACGCCATTGATACGAACGCCGATACGATTAGGAAGAATGCTTGGACTGATGTCGCGTTGCTTTAAATGTAGCTCATAGGTACCAGCTTTAGGCACATGGACGGTGAACGTCACATCGCCTAAATCATCCATCAAAAGCACATCTTGTGTAAGTCCAAAACCTTCTCCTGAGGTCAATGCTCGGTCGGATGCAGTGAGTGGGACTTCGATGCGCTCATCATGATGGGTGATTTGCCAAGAGTTCAGCACATTATCATAACGTGTGAGTCGCGTTGAAATTGAGTTGAGATCATCGGGTCTAATGTCAACATCGCCTCGAACACGATTATTGGTCGCAAACACAATCACCCCAATCAGTAACACAACGGTAAGTATCACGCCTTTGAGATTTCGTTTTGAGATTAATTGTTTCATGCCTAGCACCCCATTAGAAATGGTTAAAGCTTGATGTTGCCATCAAGCTTTAACTGTTATAGTTTTAATCAAACAATCCGTCTAAAGCTTCTCGAACAAACTGGTTTATACGTGTTTCCCACTCTGAGGCAAACTCCGCAGGGGAGATGAGTCCCTCAGCAATACGTTCTGGGAACTCCTGATTGACGGTCCACTCCCAGAAATCATTGTTTCCTGCTAACCATTTATCCACGTCTGGTTTAGAAAACTCTAATAGATCAACATTCTCTCTTAAGCCTTCAACTAGATCTAAGAAAGGATCAAGACGTGCCCAGATTTCAGGGTAATCAGCCACTGGAAAACGATCGACTACTGAAAGTTCACCTGCGGCTAAACGTTCTTCTAAGACATCCATACGAACATCCCAACCCTGACGACCAAAGCTCATCCAGCTCGCAAGCATGTAGGCTTCTTCAGGGTGTTGGGTTTGTGATGAGATCACCGTATAGTCTAAAACCGTTGGTGGGAACTGTCCAGCAGCGCCACCTGGATAAGGCCAAAAACCGACTTCAAAGCCATTATTGGCCATTTCTTCAACCATCCATAACATCCATGTAGCATCGAGATTCATCGCAACGTAACCTAGTAGCCATGGCCAGCCTTCGCCAATTTCAGCGAGTTCAGCTTCAGAAAAAGACGATGGAATGCCACGTGACCAAAGGTCTAATTGGACCTCATACGCCCGGATCCATTCCGGTGAGGTAAAGTTGAATTGTTCGCCATCCCACGTATTGTATCCCACATCGGCATCTTCAAGGGTTGGCCAAATTTGTGTGAAGTTTAAATCCCCAAACCAGGGCTCAATCGAATAAACCATATCGTTTTGACCGACACGACGTACTTCTTCCGCTAAGGCAACAAACTCATCAGTCGTCCAATCTTTATCGGGGATGGGAATGTTGTAACGCTCTAGAAGCGTAATGTTTACAAAGACACCGTTAATAAACTGAAACGATGGCATCGCAAACCGACGACCATTATAAACCGCCGTGTCTTGAATGTTTGGATAAACGTATTGTGTGTCTGGGTCACTATCCCAAAGCTCAGTAATGTCTAAAATCAAGCCATTAGATAACCCTACAGGCACGTTATCAATCGCGAATACGTCAGGTAAAACACCTGCGGCTTGCGCGTTGAGTAAGTTTTCTGTAAACTGTCCCCCGGCACCCGTAATGTCACGACGTAACACCACGTCAATGTGGGGGTATTCTTCCATAAAGGCATCAATTAAACGTTGGTTTAACTCTTGATCGCCCCAGTCCGCATACGATAAGGTAATGTTACGTGTGCCACCACCACCATTATCGTCACCACCACAGGCTACAAGCGCAAAAGATAAGACAACGAGCACGGCTAACATCATTAATTTTTTCATTTTCTCACTCCAATTAATTTTAGCACATTCTCTGGTGCTTAAACACCAGAGAATGTCCTAAGTATTTTTATTCTTCGACGGTATTGAAATCGCCATTCACAAGCAACTCTGTTGCGACGAACGCGTCATCTTCTTCCACTTCAATGACGACATTGTCGAGGATAAATTGTCCTCTTGTTTCGCCTGAGAAAAGGTTACCCATTTCAATTTTGAACTGTGCTGGTACTGAATAGTCCATATCTTCATCATCTAAAGTGATGGTAAACGTAAAGGTTTGAATGCCGCGTTTAACCGTGAAGGTTTCCGTATAGTACGCTGTGAAATCAGGAACCATGTGGCTGATGACTAAGTCCACGTTGCCTTCTTTACTTGCTAAAGCATCAAAGGTCACACGGTAGGTTTTACCGGCTTCAAGTTCAAGTGACCCTACATTATCGTCGCCGGTGCCTAACGCAAAGGCGTCTTGAATGAGTTGAATGTTCCAATTGGCATACGCATTAATCGCTGTTAAGTCAAGCACTAAGCGGCCATCAATGATGCTGAGTTCGCCTGCAGTGCCTTCCCAATCGTTTAAGAAGCCTCTCCAACCAACGGCTGCGCCGGATGGGCCTTCAGAAACTACGTTGAAATCACCATTGACAATGAGATCGGTTGCAACAAACGCTTCGTCTTCTTCGACTTCAATGACGACATTGTTTAAGATGAATTGACCACTGGTTTCACCCGCAAACAAGTCACCCATTTCTAGTTTAAACTGAGCAGGGATAGCATAGTCCATGTCTTCGTCATCTAAAGTAACAATAAAAGTGAAGGTATTCAGACCACGTTCGACAGTGAACGTTTCTGCAAAATACGCGGTGAAGTCCGGGTCCATATGACTTAAGAGGAACGTCACTTCGCCTGCTTTGCTGGCTAACGCATCAAAGGTTACGCGGTACGTTTTGCCGGCTTCAAGTTGGAGTGACCCAACATTGTCATCTCCTGTGCCTAAAGCGAAGGCATCTTGGATGATTTGAATGTTCCAGTTCGCATACGCATTGATCTCGGTTAAATCAAGGACTAAGCGGCCATCAATAATCGCTAAGTTACCTGCAGTCCCTTCCCAATTATTTAAGAATGCACGCCATCCAATCGCTTCACCTGAAGGTCCTTCAGACACGGTATTGAAATCACCATTCACGATGAGATCAGTCGGTACAAATTCACCGTCTTCTTCAATGTCAATACGGACATTGTTTAAGACGAACTGACCACTAGATTCACCCGCAAACAAGTTCCCCATCTCAAATTTAAACTGAGCAGGGATTGAGTAATCCATGTCTTCATCATCTAAAGTGATGATGAAAGTAAAGGTTTTAAAGCTACGGCCTACGGTAAAGGTTTCAACCGCATAGGCTGTGAAATCAGGAACAAAGTGACTTAAAACAAAGTCAACATCGCCTTCAACACTCGCACGAGCGTCAAAGGTCACGCGGTACGTGTTGCCTGCTTCAAGTTCTAAAGACCCCTCATTATCTTCACCAGTGCCTAAAGCAAAGGCATCTTGGATGATTTGAATGTTCCAATTCGCATAGGCGTTGATCGCGGTTAAATCGAGGACAAGGCGACCTTGATCAATCGATAAGTTGCCTGCGGTACCTTCCCAATCGTTTAAGAACGCACGCCATGCAACAGCGTCCCCTGAAGGACCGCTAACGATCTCTGTAAATTGACCGTTGACAATGAGGTTTGTTTCAACAAACGCATCCTCTTCTTGAACTTCAATGACGACGTCCGATAAGGTAAACGAACCTTCTTCAAGACCTGCGAAGAGTAAGCCCATTTCAAGTTTAAACTGGGCTGGGACAGAGTAATCAATGGCGTCATCGTCTAAAGTAAACTCAATCACGATGCGCTCAGACTCTTCTGTCACGTTAAAGACTTCCATAATGTAAGGGTTAAAGCCTCCCACGGCGTGACTGATCACAAGGGTTGCTTCACCAGCAACAGACGCGTGTGCGTTAAAGCTGACGCGATACGTTTTACCGGCTTCTAAATTGAGTGATCCAGCGTCATCTTCGCCGGTGCCTAAAGCCACAGCGTCTTGGATGATTTGAACTTGCCAGTTCTCCGAAACGTTAATGTTGGTTAAGTTGAGTGTTAATTCTCCACCTGCAGCACTTAAAGTACCTTCGGTGCCATCCCAATCGTTTAAGAATAAACGCCATCCGAAATCAGCCGCACGTTCAGCGTCATCGCTGATGGGTTCAGCCACGGTAATCACACGTGTCGCAGTGGCTTCATTGCCTGCGGCGTCTGACACGGTGTACGTTAAGGTATATTCACCAAGCGTATCGACATCCACTTCGCCTTCGATGGTAATTTGATCGGTGACGTCACCATCGACGTTATCTGTGGCGGTGACACCCGCTAAAGGATTGAAAGGATTGCCAAGCTCGATGGTACGATTGCCCACGCCTGAGAACATCGGTGGCACATCGTCTACAAAGTCTTCAATGGGTTCAATTTTGATGTTGTCATAAATGATGGTTGTCAGTAATGCCCCTGTGGTGCCATCGGACATGGGGACGGTGCCCATTTCAAATAAGAGTGCCCCATTTTCATTGGTGTCTAGGCCCATCGCAAAATCAAAGCTAAATGTTTGCATCTCTGTGGTTAAATCAAAGATGGTGGTTTGACCTGGTTTAAAGTTTAAGAACCAAGGTGCTGAAGGTAGTAATTCACCCACTTGAACATGCACCGCACGTGGTTCTAGTGCACGCGCATCAAAGGTAACACGATACGCTGTCCCTTGTTCAAAGGTGATGCCAATGTTTTCTAAACGTGGCTCCCATAACCCGCCAGTCACACCTGTGATTTCTACATTGAGTTCGCCACCGATGACGCTTAGATTAGCGGTTCCGCCTTCTAAGCCTGTCGTGGTAGTCCAAAAGGCTGTTCCAAGTTCGAAATCGCCGTTAGGGACCATCGCATCGCCTGCCAAATCAGGATCGACGACGACATCAATGAAGCGCTGACGTTCGGTACGGTTGCCCGCACTGTCTTCAACAACATACCGCAAAAAGTACGTCCCAGGGGTCGAGACATCGACATTCCCGGTGACCACGATGTCATTGGTAAGATCCCCGTCAACATCGTCCACGGCGCTGACCCCAGCCATGGGATCGAAATCGGTGTTCATAAAAATCGTAACGTTATCGACCCCACTTAAGACCGGCGGGGTGATGTCTGGTTCTGTTTGTCCACCACATGCGACGAGTACGAGTGCCGTGATGAGCATTAAAGCTGAGAGTAACCCTTTTTTCATTTCTTTTTCCTCCTATGCGTTCATATAAATATGAATCGTTTTATAATGACCTTCGCGAACCGCGAGGGCGAGTTCCCCGGTGATGATAGCATCATGAATCGTTTTGGTTTCTTGATCGTTGATGAGTTGAATGGTGTGAATGGCACAACGATCGTAGGTGTTTTGGTGTTGCTCATTGATGTAGGTCACTTCGATGTCTTTCAAAAACTTAAAGGTGACTTGGTGTTCAGTTGTGAAGAAATCTTTATGCAGTTTAGGCGCAAAGCGTAAGACAAGGGTGTCGTTTTCATATTTAAACGGTTGTCCACCTGTCATCATGATCGCCCACATGTTGAGTGTTTCCACGGTTGAGCCACTGAGTCTTGCAAAGAAACCTTGGCCATGAATCATCGGGTTAGGGTTGTTGCTTGGGGCGATGAAACTTGAATTTTCTAAGGTGCTACGGCCGTAAACTTCTGGGTCCATAAAGCAGACAAGATTGCTTTTGATGGTCTCATAGAATGTGTCGTAGAGTTCACCTCTTAATAGACCGAGTAAGTATTTATAACTCATGTGTAAGAAGTTACTTTCGCGCTCTAACCACCCAGGCGTGAAGGCGTGTATACGACCAATCTCATGGCTTTCGTCTTGTAGGGGTGCACTGGTCTTATACATGTTCAGTCGCTTGTCGTAGATGGCACTGTCTGAGACTGCTTTCACCACTTCACTGAATGCGGTTTTAGAGAGTTCTGTTTTAAGCAATCTCGCAGGGGCTTCTAAAAAGACTGGTAAGGCTTTGCGTTCATAATCAAGAATCTCGACATGAGGATACCCTTGGGCGCTTTTAAGTGGTACCCCATGCTTATCGTTAAGCGGCTCATACGTTTTAGCTTCGTAATATAAGAAGGTCGGTAAGAGCCCATGATGTTCTTTTAATAGATCGGTTAACTGTGTTTCAAGATGATCTTTTAAAGAATTTAAGTATTCTATGATCAGGTTCGGCTTGAGTGTTTCCACCTCACCGCCAAGACCCAAACGAATCGCCTGACGATAGCGTTCTTTGGCGTCTTGACGAGCGTGATAGGAGGAGGATGATTTTAACTCATGATAGAGCGTGAACACTTCACGTGGAAGTATGATCTTAGCTTCGGGGGTATGATTCAGTAAAAAATCAACAATGCGCAAGAGTTCAATCGACTCAGACACCCCTGAGCCAATCAGCCCTGGTAACCCGTTCATCGCATCGTTCCAGCCTGGTTTTTCGGCCTCCATTTCGATGCCAAGTCCATCGGGGTCTAAACAACTGTGTTTGTTAAGGGTTAAAATCAATAACTTCGTGTAAAGATTCGAGTGATAAATGCTTGAGCCTAGTGTTGCCCAGTTCGGTTGATGCGGATGCATGCCTAAGGCATCCATCTTCTCTTGATCAAAGTGACGTAAACTACCGTACTGCCTGACTTTACCTTCAGCATTTAACACGTATTTTTGATGGCGTGGTTTGACCGTCACCGGCGCATCGAAGTAGGCATAATCTTCATCATCAAACAGTAACTGAGACATTTTATCAGGATAAATCGCTTCATAGGATTCTATCAAATCAAGAATGTAGGTGAAATGATCGGTCCAAAACCCTTCGCCAAAGGTTGCGTTAATAGAAGGTGTGGCCTTGGTCATGACCGCTTCTAAATAGGTCGTGGTGTCGGTGAGCACATCGATATTATGACGTTCGACGTAGTTGACCAAACGGCCGGGCGTAAAGACGTTTTTCAACATGTCTTTAAGCCCTTCTGTCTCCCCTTTGAAATGGGTTTTAATTAAACCTTCAATGGCACTGTCATCGTCGATACGATAGTCAATGCCATTAATCGATAA
>LFIK01000087.1_pt1 | contig 56314 bp, 52 predicted proteins | sample 643401 | NCBI WGS metagenome assembly LFIK01 (sample SAMN03777447, study PRJNA286221) | soda lake metagenome | biome: soda lake; feature: Kulunda steppe; material: water; isolation source: sample T5-Br brine of Lake Tanatar-5 | place: Russia: Kulunda steppe | collected 2010-07
ACGCCGCGCGCCACGAGGCGGTCGGGATGCGACTCGCGCACCTTCGCCCGCCATGCCGCGCGGATCTCGCTGAAGGGCGCATCGGGTGACACCTCGAGAACCTGATAGGGGTCAGCCGGGGTATCGGGGACGAAACGCGCCTTGAGACAGTTGAAGCAGCGCGCATCGATGCCGAAAATCTCAGCGACGCGTTCAAGAAACGCGGCCTCGTCAGGGTGATACGTGCCATCCGCCATGGCGATGTGAAACAAGCCCTCCATCAGATCGACCAGAACCGGATCCTGCGGCGGGAACATCGCCGCGATACGGCGCGCGTAGGAGTCGAAGCCCGCGATGTCCTGGCGCGCCAGATTGAAGACGCGCGCGGCGTTCGCCTCCTCGGAGGGAGGGATGGTGAAGACACGGCGAAATGCGGCGATCTCGTCGCGCTTCACGCGGCCATCGGCCTTCGCCATCTTGGCCGCCAACGCGATCACGGCAATGGTAAAGGCGACCGAACGCTCCGGCGGCGTGCGCAGGCGCTCGAACAGATCCGCAAGGCTGGCGCCGCGCCGCAGCCGCCTGAGGGCGTCGGATATCCGGGTCCAGACAGACATGGGCGCACAATAGCGCGCCCGGCAGTCATTGTCAGGGGATGTCGCCATCACGCCCGGCAACAACCTGCGCAGCGGGCGTGACCGGGCCCATGCCCGCGCGGCAGGCGCGTTCACTCAAGAACCCGTTGCCCGCCGGGGGTATCCAGATGCGCGCGCAGCGCCGGGGCCGCACCGCCGCGCAGCACGATAAGGGTGTCGGAGACAATCGGCGTGAGCGCCGCGCGCAGCGCCTCGGCCCGCGGGTGCACGATTTCCAGCTGTCGCAGGCGGCAACCGGACTCGGGCAGTGTATCGCAGGGATGGGCGTCACCTTCCCACCAGATCAGGCCGGGAAAGCCTCCGTCAAACGGCAGCCGGCCATCCTCGGGCACCGAAATGCGCCAGCTCAATCCGCCGCGCGCCGCGTCGAGGATGCGCCCGGCCCCCGAGGGCGCCCGTGCCAGCGCCGCCGGCAGGCCGTCGCCCCGCGCCACCCAGTTCGTCAGCCGCGCCGGGCCGGATCGGTTGTCGAGATCGAACCAGCGCGCCTGCGCCGGCGACGGCGCGGCCGGATCGATGGCGATCACCTCCAGATAAAGCCCCTCGCCCAGCCCGAGCAACCGGTTATGCGTGCCCATGAAGGCGTGCGCGCCCCCCGGCGCCATGGTCACGCCCAGCGCCTGCTCTAGCTGTGCAACGCCGTCTTCCAACCGGCCGGCCGTGACCACCAGGTGATCGATCTCGAAATCCATGATACCTCCCGCTTAGCCGCTCTCCGCTTCGGCACGCGCTTCGCACGCAGTGCTGCCGGACCTCACAACATTTTCTGCATCAGATGCAGATCGAGCCACCGGCCGAACTTGTGTCCGACCTCGCGCAGCACCGCCACCTCCGTATAGCCCAACCGGACATGAAAACCCCGTCCCGCCGGATTGCCCGAACTGACCCCGGCGAAAACCGAATGCGCACCGCCGGCACGGGCGTGATCCTCCAGCGCGGCCATCAGGGCGCGGCCGGTCCCCCTGCCCTGCTCGGACCTGGCAAGTATGATCGTATGCTCCATCGTGCGGGCATAGCCCGGCCCCGCGCGGAACTGGCCATAATGGGCGAAACCGGCGACTTGCGCACCGGCCTCGACAACGAGAAATGCATGGCCGGCCACCGCACGCGCTTCGATCAGCGCGGCAACATCCGCGGGTGTCTTGATCGCGGAGCTGAAAGTGATCGACGTGTCGCGGATGATGGGGTTCCACAGCGCCGCTATCGCCGCGGCATCCGCCGAAGCGGCGGGCCGGATGTGCCGCTCGCCCGCGCGGGGGCGCGACATCAGGACGTGCCGTCGCGCGCCGCGCGGATCAGTCGCAGGATCTCCTGCGCGGCGTCCGGGATGTTGGTGCCGGGGCCGAAGATCGCGCGCACGCCGGCCTCCTGCAGGAAGGCGTGATCCTGCTGCGGGATCACGCCGCCACAGATCACGAGGATCTCCCCGGCCCCGGCCTCGCGCAAGGCATCGACGAGGCGCGGCGCGAGCGTCTTGTGCCCCGCCGCCTGGCTGGAGATGCCCACGACATGCACATCATTGTCGATGGCGTCCTGCGCGGCCTCCTCGGGCGTCTGGAAAAGCGGCCCGACATCGACATCGAACCCGATATCGGCAAATGCGGTGGCAATGACCTTGGCGCCGCGATCATGGCCGTCCTGCCCCATCTTGACCACCAGCATGCGGGGGCGGCGCCCCTCCTCCTCTGCGAAGGCCTCGACGTCCTTCTGGATCGCCGCAAAACCGGCATCGCCCTCATAGGCCGACCCGTATACCCCCGCCAGCGTCTTGACCTCGGCGCTGTGGCGACCGAATGCCTTTTCCATTGCCATGCTGATCTCCCCCACGCTGGCACGGGCCCGGGCGGCCTCCACGGCGGCCTCGAGCAGATTCCCCCCCTCCTGCGCGCGGCGCGTCAACTCGGCGAGGGCATTGTCCACGGCGGCCGGATCGCGCGCCGCACGGATATGCTCCAGCGCGGCGATCTGTCCCTGCCGGACCTTCGCATTGTCGATGTCGAGCAGGTCGATCGGGTCTTCCTTTTCCTTGCGGTACTTGTTGACGCCGACGATGACCTCCTCGCCGCGGTCGATCATGGCCTGCCGGGTGGCCGCCGTCTCCTCGATGCGCAGCTTGGGCATGCCCGAAGCCACGGCCTTGGTCATGCCGCCAAGCGCCTCGACCTCCTCCATCAGCGCCCAGGCCTTCTCGGCGAGTTCGCCAGTGAGGCTCTCGACGTAGTAGGATCCCGCCAGCGGATCGACGACACTCGTGACGCCGGTCTCCTCCTGCAGGATGAGCTGGGTGTTGCGCGCGATCCGCGCCGAGAAGTCAGTGGGCAGCGCCATCGCCTCGTCGAGCGCGTTGGTGTGCAGCGACTGCGTGCCCCCGAGCACGGCGGCGAGCGCCTCGTAGGCGGTACGCACCACGTTGTTGTAGGGGTCCTGCTCCTGCAGCGACACGCCCGAGGTCTGGCAATGGGTGCGCAGCATCTTGGATTTCGGGTCCTTCGGCTCGAACTCGTCCATCACGCGCGACCACAGAAGCCGCGCGGCGCGCAGCTTGGCGGCCTCCATGAAGAAGTTCATGCCGATCGCGAAGAAGAACGACAGCCGCCCCGCGAAGGCGTCCACATCCATCCCCCGCGCGATCGCGGCGCGGACATATTCGCGCCCGTCGGCCAGCGTGAAGGCCAGTTCCTGCACCAGGTTCGCGCCCGCCTCCTGCATGTGGTAGCCCGAGATCGAGATCGAGTTGAAGCGCGGCATCTCGGCGGCGGTGTATTCGATGATGTCGGCCACGATCCGCATCGAGGGTTCGGGCGGATAGATATAGGTGTTGCGGACCATGAACTCCTTGAGGATGTCGTTCTGGATGGTCCCCGAAAGTTGCGCACGCTCGACGCCCTGCTCCTCTCCGGTGACGATGAAGCTCGCCAGGATCGGGATCACGGCGCCGTTCATCGTCATCGACACCGACACCTTTTCCAGCGGGATGCCGTCGAAGAGGATCTTCATGTCCTCGACCGAGTCGATCGCGACGCCGGCCTTGCCCACATCGCCCTCGACGCGCGGATGATCGCTGTCGTAACCGCGATGGGTGGCCAGATCGAAGGCGACCGAGACCCCCTGCTGCCCGGCATCCAGCGCCCGGCGGTAGAAGGCGTTCGACTCGCGCGCGGTCGAAAACCCCGCATATTGCCGGATCGTCCAGGGCCGGCCGGCATACATCGTCGCGCGCGGGCCGCGCAGGAAGGGCGGCTGCCCCGGCAGGCTGTCGAGATGGCTCAGACCGTTCAGGTCTTCAGCGGTGTAGAGCGGGCGCACGCGGATGCCTTCCAGCGTCTTCCAGTCCAGCTCGGCCGGGTCGCGCCCACGTAGCTCCTTCGCCGCCAGCTCTTCCCATGCGCTGCGCTTCTCGCTCATGGCGTCGTTCCCTTCATTGCAGTCGCGCCGCACGGTGAAAAGGCGGCAAAGATCTCGGCAAACACTGGTGTTTTCCTGCGCGGTCTTCCTATATCACAGGCGATAGGAGGGCGCATGAAACTCATCGCGATACTTTGGCTGACGCTGCTTGTCCCGGCCTTCGCCGCCGCGCAGGAAATCGAGCGCGAGTCCATTCCCGAAGGGCTGCGCGACGACCCGGCACTGGAAGACCAGCAAGCCGAGGAGGATGCCCAAGTCAGGGGCTTGCTGACCGTGGACGGCACCGAGGTGGACCTCGCCTCGCTGCGCTGGGAAAGCCGGCTGGTGGTGATCCTGGCGGAGTCGCCCAACCACCCGGATTTCCGCCGCCAGCTCGCCTTTCTGGAGGAGCGCGCCGAAGAGATGATCGAGCGCGACGTGATCGTGGTCGTCGATACCGATCCCAATTCCAACAGCGAGGTGCGGCGCATGCTGCGCCCGCGCGGCTTCATGCTGGCCATCATCGGCAAGGATGGCGAGGTCAAGCAGCGCAAACCGAGCCCCTGGAGCGCGCGAGAAATCGCCCATGCCATAGACAAGTTCCCGCTGCGCCGCGAGGAGATGCTCGACAGCCTGCCCTCCGGGCGCAACTGAGCACGATCGCGGCCATTGCCCGGCGCGCCGCGGTCATCACACAGGGTCATTCGAACTCCATGATCACGTCGTCCACGGCCATGCTGGCGCCCGGTTCGGCGTTGATCCTGGCCACCACCGCCCTGCGCTCGGCGCGCAGCAGGTTTTCCATCTTCATCGCCTCGACCGTCGCGAGCGGCTGCCCCTCCTGAACCTCGTCGCCCTCGCGCACATGCACCGCCATGACCAGCCCCGGCATCGGGCACAGCAGCATGCGTGAGGTGTCGGGGGGCGCCTTCTCGGGCATCCGCGCGGCAAGTTCGGCCTGGCGCGGCGTGCGCACCACCGCGTGCAGCTCCGCCCCGCGATACCGCAATCGCGCCCCGCCGCGCACGAAGTTCATCTTTACCAGCATCTCGTCGCCATCGACCATCCCGCGAAACAGTGACGCGCCGGGTAGCCAGTCCGATTGCACCGCGATGACCCCGTCATCGGCGAAGGCGACCTCGGTGCCGCTTTCGGTCTCGGCGATGCGCACCTCGAAGGTGGTGCGGTCCAGAAACACCACCCATTCATCGCTGACACGGCGCTTGTGATGCATCATCGCACCCGAGATCCGCGCCTCGCGCGCCTCCTTGCGCATCTTCATGTGCGCGGCCACCGCCGCGAGCCGCCGAAGCGTCTGCGCATCCGGCGTCACGCCGGTGAAACCGTCGGCATACTCCTCGGCGATGAAGGCGGTCGTCATGTCACCGGCCACGAAGCGCGGATGATCCATGACCGCCGACAGGAAGGGCAGGTTGTGGCCGATCCCCTCCACCTCGAAGGCGTCGAGCGCGCGACGCATCCCCTCGATCGCCTCGGAGCGATCGGGCGCCCATGTGCATAACTTGGCGATCATGGGATCGTAATACATGCTGATCTCGCCGCCCTCGAACACGCCCGTGTCGTTGCGGATACGGGCGCGCTCGGTGATACGCTCCTCCGGCGGGCGATAGCGTGTCAGGCGCCCGATCGACGGCAGGAAATTGCGGTATGGGTCCTCGGCGTAAAGCCGCGATTCGATTGCCCAGCCATTCAGCGCGATGTCGCCTTGTGCGAAGGGCAGCGCCTCGCCCGCCGCCACGCGGATCATCTGCTCGACCAGATCCACTCCGGTGATCAGCTCGGTTACCGGATGCTCCACCTGAAGGCGCGTGTTCATCTCCAGAAAATAGAAGTTGCGATCGCCATCGACGATGAACTCCACCGTACCGGCGCTGCTGTAGCCGACCGCGCGGGCCAGCGCGCAGGCCTGCGCACCCATGGACGCCCGCGTCTCGGGGTCCAGAAAAGGGGATGGCGCCTCTTCGATGACCTTCTGGTTGCGCCGCTGGATCGAACACTCCCGCTCATGCAGATGCAGCGTGTTGCCATGCGTGTCGGCGAGAACCTGAATCTCGATGTGGCGCGGCGCGGTGATGAACTTCTCGATGAAGAGGCGGTCATCGCCGAAGGAACTCGCCGCCTCGCTTTGCGAGGCGCGAAAGCCCTCGCGCGTTTCCTCGTCGGTCCAGGCGATCCGCATGCCCTTGCCCCCGCCGCCCGCCGACGCCTTGAGCATCACAGGATAGCCGATCTCGCGCGCCAGACGCACCGCCTCTTCGGCGTCCTCGAGCTGGCCGCCCGCGCCGGGTACGGTGTTCACACCGGCCTCGGCGGCGAGGCGCTTCGAAGTGATCTTGTCGCCCATCGCCTCGATGGCGCCGGCCGGCGGGCCGATGAAGGCAACCCCCTCGGCCGCCAGCGCCTCGGCGAACTTGCGGTTCTCGGACAGGAATCCATACCCCGGATGCACCGACTCGGCGCCCGTCTCGCGAACGGCCCGCAGGATGTTCTCGATCACGATGTAGGACTGATTGGCCGGAGCCGGGCCGATATGCACCGCCTCATCCGCCATCGCCACATGCAGCGCGGCGGCATCGGCATCGGAATAGATGGCGACCGTCGCAATCCCCATGCGCCGCGCCGTCTTGATGACGCGACACGCGATCTCGCCCCGGTTCGCGATCAGGATCTTCTTGAACATGCGCGGTTTCCTCTTTCTTGACATGCGATACGGGATCGCGAGCGGATGCACGATACCGGGGCGATACGGCTGCGCGATACCCTGCTGCGCCGCACGGCGCCGCCCGGCACCGGGCCGAAACACCCGACCTTCGGCGGCCGCCCCAGCGCATCCGCGACCGCTTTCACACACGGCTCTGCGATCCGTGAAATCCGGTGATCTTCCATCATCGCGAATGTGCACGCGCTTGAGGGATTGGTGACCCCATCAACAGCACCGAAGCTGCGAAAGTGGCGCGCAGCGGGGACAGGCCCCGTCTTCACGGACAAGGGAGACCAGCAATGAAAAGACGCATTTACCTTACCACGACAGCGGTCGCGGGGGGCGTGGCGCTGGCCGGGGCGCTGGGTGCCGCGCCGCTGCACGCCCAGTCGGCGTCCGAGCTGCGCCAGCAGGTCTTTGCGCTCGAACAGCGCATCGACGCACTGGAGTCGCAAGAGACCGCCATGACATCGTCCACCGGCGCCAGCTTCAGCTTCAGCGGCTATGTCAAGCTCGACGCCACCTACGACCTGCGTCAGGGCGTCGATGCCGACGACCTGTTTCAGCCCGACGGGCTGGTGCCCGGCGCGCGCAGCGACGGCGGCTTCAACGCTCATGCGCGTGAAACGCGGCTGACCTTCGACTTCAGCAACGACACCAGCCGCGGACCGGTGAACGCGCGCATCGAATTCGACCTGTTCGGCACCCGCGGAAACGAGCTGATCTCGAACTCGCACCACCCGCGGCTGCGGCACGCCTTCGTCGAATGGAACGGCTGGACCGTCGGGCAGACCTGGTCCAACTTCATGCCGCTTGCGTCGCTGGCGCCAACGGTGGACTTCGCCGGCCCCACCGGGATCGTGTTCATCCGCCAGGCTCAGGTGCGTTATACGCAGGAGGTTGCGCCGAACTTCACCGTCGCCGCCTCGCTGGAGAACTCGGAATTCACCGGGCGGAATGCGGCGGGCCTTGTCGGGTCGGGCCAGGGCGCCGGATTCGGCTCGGGCGTCAACGCCGATATCGACCGGGTACCCGATTTCGTGCTGACCGGGACGTGGCAGGAGGGCGACACGCATCTGCGCGCCTCGGGTGTCGTTCGGCAACTGCGCACCCCGAGGGAACTGCGGCGACCGGGCCAGGGTGGCACGAACTTCTCTGACACGGGCTACGGCGTCAGCCTTTCGGGCGGCACGTCGTTGTGGCAAGGCGGCACGGTCGGCGCACAGCTCAATTTCGGTGACGGGATCGGCCGCTACATCATCAGCGGTGTGGGCAACGACGCCTACGTCAACCCGAACGGCAATCTCGACACCGTGGAGGCGATCGGCGGATCGCTCGGCGTGACGCAGCAGATCAACGACCAGCTGCGCGCCGCCGTTTCCTACGGCCATTACGAGGCCTCGGACACCTTCCAGCCGAACGACACCAAGCGCCTGCGCACCATCCATGCGGGGGCGTTCTACGATGTTACGGAGGATGTGACGCTGATGGGCGAGGTGATCTGGGGTGACCGGCGCCAGGCCAATGGCCGAACCGCCGATGCAAGCCGCATCCAGACTGCGGTACAGTTCAACTTCTGACGCCTTTCGGGGTGCCAGTACGATGCGGCCGTGCTCGTCACGGCCGCATCCGGGACGTGCGCGCCCGGGAATACCCCCTGCGACGCTCACCTCCCTTCCTCCGGATCGCTGAATACCTCGGGAAAGCTCGAACGCGCGCGCGCAACGTCGATGCGCAGCAGCGCTTCGTAGCTTTGCGGATCAAACGGTTCTTCCGCGGGGATAACCTCCCGGTCCAGAAGCCATGAAAGCCGGCCGGCATCGAGGTTGCCACGCTCAAACGGTGCGTCGCCGAAATGTTCCCACAAGGCTGCAAGAAAGGCGGCATCCGCCGCCTTGTCGCCCGCGCGGCGATCGGCGTAGCGCTGACGCGCAACCAGCCTCGTGGGGCCAGCCTTGGCCGCGCGTCGAATGGTGAAATGATGATCCGTCCCCGACAGTCTGCTGGGGAAGCCACGATGCTTCTTCATCCATCCGCCCCCTGCCACAGGGTGCGGAAAGGCGGGACGGCGCGGTGCCGCCCCGCCGATCGATCAATAGCCGGTCTCGCCGCGCGGCTCGTCCATCTCCACCGGTTCCGGCTCGACGAAGACGACTTCCTCTTCCTGCTGCGGCGCGCAGGCCGCTGCGAATGCAACGAGGCAAAGCCCGACAAAGATCTTCGTGATACTCGACATGCTCGTCTCCTGAGATTGCTACGGGAGACAGGCCGCTTCTGCTGTTCCACCTGCCCCATGATCGCCTTGATCGCCCCCGAAGGGCCCCCGCAGGAAAGCACAAAAGTGGCGCGTTGCCAATCACGCGTCGCGTGAGGCACCTGTTCACCACACATGTGCATCGCCAACCCTCCTCGACACAGGTGCCCGATCTTCCGGCCGCCTCGACCGCCCGCAACGCATCGCGTTCGGACTCAAAGCGGGATGTTGTCGTGCTTCTTCCACGGATTCGACAGCTTCTTGCCCCGCAGGCTCGCAAAGGCACGGCAGACCCGGCGCCGGGTCGATTGCGGCTGAATCACCTCGTCGATGAAGCCGCGCTCGGCGGCGACAAATGGGTTGGCGAAGCGATCCTCGTAATCCTTCGTGCGCGCCGCAATCTTTTCGGGATCGCCGAGCTCGGAGCGGTAGAGGATCTCGGTCGCGCCCTTCGCACCCATCACCGCGATCTCGGCGGTGGGCCAGGCATAGTTGAAATCGCCCCGGATATGCTTGGAGCTCATCACGTCATAGGCGCCGCCATAAGCCTTGCGCGTGATCACCGTCACCTTGGGCACCGTCGCCTCGCCATAGGCGAACAGCAGCTTCGCCCCGTGCTTGATGACACCGCCATATTCCTGGCCGGTCCCCGGCAGAAAGCCCGGCACATCCACGAAGGTCAGGATCGGGATCTCGAAGGCATCGCAGAACCTCACGAACCGCGCGGCCTTGCGACTTGAATCGATGTCCAGACATCCGGCCAGCACCATGGGCTGATTGGCGACGACACCGACGGTCGAGCCTTCAAGCCGGATGAAACCGGTGATGATGTTCTTGGCGAAATCTTCCTGAATCTCGTAGAAATCGCCTTCATCCGCGGTCTTGGTGATCAGCTCCTTCATGTCGTAGGGCTGATTGGGGCTGGCAGGGACCAGCGTGTCGAGGCTGGGCTCGATGCGGGCCGGATCGTCGTAAAACGGGCGGTGCGGGGGCTTTTCGCGGTTGGACAATGGCAGGAAGTCCACCAGACGACGCACCTCCATCATCGCCACGACATCGTCCTCGAATGCCCCGTCGGCAACCGAGGACTTGCGCGTATGCGTCGACGCACCCCCGAGTTCTTCGGCGGTGACCTGTTCATTGGTGACCGTCTTTACCACATCGGGGCCGGTGACGAACATGTATGAGCTGTCGCGCACCATGAAGATGAAATCGGTCATCGCCGGAGAATAGACCGCGCCGCCCGCGCAGGGTCCCATGATGACACTGATCTGCGGCACGACACCCGAGGCCATGATGTTGCGCTGAAAAACATCGGCGTATCCAGCCAGTGACGCAACCCCCTCCTGGATCCGCGCCCCGCCCGAGTCGTTCAGCCCGATCACCGGCGCCCCGTTCTGCACGGCCATATCCATGACCTTGCAGATCTTCTGGGCGTGCGTCTCCGACAGCGAGCCGCCGAATACCGTGAAGTCCTGGCTGAAGACATACACCATGCGGCCGTTGACCGTGCCCCAGCCAGTCACCACGCCGTCACCATAGGGGCGTTCGGCCTCCATGCCGAACTCGGTGCAGCGATGCGCCACGAACATGTCGAACTCCTCGAAGGAGCCTTCATCGAGCAATAGCTCAATCCTTTCGCGGGCCGTCAACTTGCCTTTGGCGTGCTGGGCGTCGATCCGCTTCTGCCCGCCGCCGAGCCGGGCTGCCGCCCGACGGTCTTCCAGCTCCTGCAGGATATCGCTCATGGCCCTCTCCCCTTACTCAGGCACATCATAGGAGGCCGCGACGGGGCATGAAAGGGCAATCCGGAAAATTTGCAAACCGTTGGCAACCCATTAGGTGAATATTGCAAACCAGCAAATGCGCCTTCTGCCTGCCCCAGGCCGGACGGATGCGGATGGACACCCCCGGAAAGCCATCCTAGAGCTAGTGCATGACGACCCGCCCGGATATCCGCTTTCTGGATCGGCACACGCCCCCGCACATCCTGACCCTGGTCCTGCTGGCGGGGCTGTCGGCGTTGGCAATGAATGTCTTCCTTCCATCACTGCCGCGCATGACCGCGCATTTCCAGACCGATTATGCCGTGATGCAGCTTTCGGTGTCGCTCTATCTGGCATGCAACGCGGTGTTGCAGGTCATCATCGGCCCGATATCGGACCGGTTCGGCCGACGCCCGGTGCTGCTGGGCTCCATCCTGCTTTTCCTGCTCGCGACGATCGGCACGCTGTTCGCCACGTCGATCGAAATGTTCCTGCTGTTTCGCATGTGCCAGGCGGTGATCGTGGCGGCGATGGTACTGTCGCGCGCGGTGGTGCGCGACATGGTCGACGAAGCCGAGGCCGCCTCGATGATCGGCTATGTCACGATGGGCATGGCGATCGTGCCGATGCTGGGACCGATGCTGGGCGGCGTTCTGGACGAGGTGTTCGGATGGGAAGCGAATTTCCTGCTCCTGTTCGTGTCCGGTATCCTGGTGCTGTTCCTGACCTGGCGCGATCTTGGCGAAACCGCCACCGCGCGGCCGTCCAGCTTCGGCGCGCAGATGCGCGAATACCCCGAGCTTCTGACCGCACGGCGTTTCTGGGGCTACTGCCTGGCGGCGGCCTTCTCATCGGGGTCATTCTTCGCCTTTCTGGGTGGCGCCCCCTTCGTCGGATCGCAGGTCTTCGGGCTGAGTCCGGCGGTGCTGGGCCTTTACTTCGGTGCACCTGCGGTCGGCTATGCTTTTGGCAACTTCCTGTCCGGGCGGCTTTCCACGCGCTTCGGGGTTAACCGGATGGTGCTTTGGGGCACCCTGATCACATTGGGCGGGCTGCTCGCGCTGATGCTGACCTACGCATGGATACTGCAGGCCGCGGTGGTGTTCTTCGGCTTTTTCGTCTTTGTCGGTATCGGCAACGGAATGGTCCTGCCCAACGCGACAGCAGGCATGCTGTCCGTACGCCCGCACCTCGCGGGCAGCGCATCCGGGCTTGGCGGCGCGATCATGATCGGTGGTGGCGCCGGCGTCTCGGCACTGGCCGGCGCCTTGCTTCAACCCGGCAGCGGGCCCTGGCCGCTCCTGATCATCATGCTCGTCACGGCGGTCGCCGGGGTCGCCTCCATCCTCTACGTCATCCGACGCGAGCAGCGGCTCGGACGATGACCCTTGCGCTACCGGCTTTGCAAACCTAGAGATCAGGGTTAGCAAAGTCGGGGTGAGCGATGCCGGTGCAAAAGCTCTATGCCGGGGTAAAGCTGCGCGAGATCCGCAGCCGGCTCGGGCTGACGCAAAAGGCGTTCTCTGCCAAGCTCGGGGTTTCGCTGCCCTACCTCAACCAGATGGAGAACAACAACCGCCCCGTTTCCACCAGTGTGGTGCTCGCGCTGGCGCAGGAATTCGGCCTCGACGTGACGGAATTGTCGACTGGCGATGTCGAGCGCGTGGTCACCGACATGCGCGAAGCCCTCGCCGATCCGGTATTCGCGGATATCACGCCATCGGTCGCCGATCTGCGGCTGGCGGCGTCCAATGCCCCGGCGCTGGCGCGTGCCTTTCTGGACCTGCACCGCGCCTATCGCCAGAGCCATGACCGCCTTGCCTCGCTCGACGAGGCATTGGGCCGCGAGGAAAACCCGATCAGCCCCTCCCCCTGGGAGGAGGTCCGCGACTTCTTCCACTATTGCGACAACTACATCGATGCCGTGGATCGCGCTGCCGAGCAATTCGCCACGACCCGGACCGCGGAGCAGTCCATCCGCATGGCCGCCATGGCGCGGCTGGGCAATATCGGTGTACGGGTTCGGCCGACCGAAACGGGGCCGCTGCGCCATTACGATGCGCAAAGCCGCACGCTGAGCGTGTCCACCCGTGCGGCACCGGCCACGCAGACATTCCAGATGCTCCTGCAACTCGCCCTGCTCAACCATGGGGCGCTGCTGGACGCCACGCTCGACCTTGCGCGCTTTCAGACCGCAGAAGCCCGCGCCATCGCGCGCATCGGGCTTGCGAATTATTTCGCGGGGGCCGCCCTGATGCCGTATCGTGCCTTTCAGGCCGCCGCCGAAGAGACGCGCCACGACCTCGAACGCCTCGCCGAACGGTTCGGCGCCTCCATCGAGCAGGTCGCGCACCGACTCTCGACGCTGCAGCGACCCGCTGCCAAGGGGATCCCGTTCTTTTTCGTGCGGGTGGATCAGGCCGGAACCATCACCAAGCGGCATTCCGCCACGCGGCTGCAATTCGCGCGCTTCGGAGGCGCCTGCCCATTGTGGAACGTGCATCGCGCCTTCGAGACGCCGGGGCGCTTCCTGCGCCAGCTTGCCGAGACACCGGACGGCATGCGCTATTTCTGCCTTGCGCGCGATGTCTCCAAGCCCGGCGGCGCCTTCACCGCGCCGGTGCGCCGCTACGCCATCGGGCTGGGGTGCGAGATCGCCCATGCCGCAAGCCTGGTATATGCGGATGACCTGGACCTGACGCGGCCGCAGGCGTTCGAGCCGATCGGCATCTCGTGTCGCATCTGCGAGCGGCCCGACTGCCACCAGCGCGCCGTTCCGCCGATCGAGCAGCGCCTGCGTATCGACCCCGACCGCCGCGACATCCTGCCTTACGAGATCGGCACGTGACGACTTCCGAGGCATGGCCTTCCCTCTGCAGACAGGGCTTTACCAGACGCGCCGCGCCGCCTAACCATATCCGCCGAAACGCAGCACAGGGAGACAGGCCCATGGAACTCAATGGCAGCCGCATCATCGCAGCCGACCGCGCCACGGTCTGGGCCCACCTCATCGATGCCGACACGCTGAAGGCCTCCATCCCCGGATGCCAGGAATTGACCGGCACCCCGGAGGAGGGGTTCGAGGCCGTGGTCAAGCAAAAGGTCGGCCCCGTGAAGGCGACGTTCAAGGGGAAGGTCACGCTGTCGGACGTTGTCGAACAGGAAGGATATCGCATCGCGGGCGAGGGATCGGGCGGGGTCGCCGGCTTTGCCAAGGGTGGCGCCGTCGTCCGGCTGCGGGACGCCGAGGACGGGACCGAGCTGACCTATGACGTCGAAGCGCAGGTCGGCGGCAAGCTCGCGCAGCTCGGTTCGCGCCTGATCAATGGCTTTGCCAAGAAGATGGCCGACCAGTTCTTCGACAATTTCCGCGCCCATGTCGAAGGCCCGCAGGAAGAGGCGGACTCGCCGGATGCCGGGTGACGCACCGCCTGTTCGTGGCCGTCCTCAGCAGCCTCGACGGAAATATTCCTGCACCACACAGCGCGGTGCCGCCTCGCGCAGTGTCATGCGCACCCCCATGTACCAGTCCGCCGGATCGAAGGTCGGAAAGAAGGTGTCGGCGCCTTCGACATCCAGCGCAACCTCGGTAATCAGCAGCCGGTCCGCATGCGGCATCAGCCCCGCATAGACGCGCGCGCCCCCGATACCGTAGATGCGCGCATACCCGGCCTCCCGCGCCGCGCCGAGCGCCGCATCCAGCGACGAAACCCGCTTCGCCTCATCGCGCTGCGACGCGCCGTCGTCGGGGCGCGACGCGACGACGATGTTCAGACGCCGGGGCAGCGGCTTGCGCGGCAGGCTGTCCCATGTCCGCCGCCCCATGATGAGCGCCCCGCCGAGCGTCTCGCGCTGAAAGAAGGCCAGATCCTCCGACGCGGACCACGGGATTGTCCCGCCCCGCCCGATGGCACCGTGGCGCGCCCGCGCTGCGACAAGGGTCAGCATCCGGCCGCCTCAGACAGCGACCGGCGCGCGGATCGCGGGATGCGGGTCGTAGCCGACGAGTTCGAAATCCTCGAAACGGAAGTCGAAGATATCCTCGACCTGCCGGCGGATACGCATCCGCGGCAGAGGTTGCGGCTGGCGCGCGAGCTGTGTGCGCACCTGATCCATGTGGTTGCTGTAGATATGGGCGTCGCCGATGGAATGCACGAAATCGCCCGGCTGATACCCGGTTACATGCGCCAGCATCTGCGTCAGCAACGCATAGGAGGCGATATTGAAGGGTACACCCAGAAACATGTCCGCCGAGCGCTGGTAAAGCTGCAGATGCAGCTTGCCGTCCAGCACGCGCACCTGCCACAGCGTGTGACAGGGCGGCAGCGCCATGCGCGGCACATCGGCCGGGTTCCATGCCGAAACGATCAGCCGGCGGCTATGGGGGGTCGCGCGGATCGCATCGATCAGCTCGCGTATCTGGTCGCGATGCCCTGCGGTGAAAAGCGGCGTGCCCGCGCCGTCCGTCCCGGCCGGCTCAAGCGTCGCGAAGCGGCGCCATTGATGACCGTAGATCGGCCCCAGATCGCCGCCGGCATCCGCCCATTCATCCCAGATGGAGACGCCGTTGCGCTTGAGATAGGCGATGTTGGTGTCACCGGCGAGGAACCACAGAAGCTCGTGAATGATTGAGCGCAGATGCACCTTCTTGGTGGTCACCAGCGGGAAGCCTGCGGACAGAGGGTAGCGCATCTGCATGCCGAAAACCGACAACGTCCCGGTGCCCGTGCGGTCATCCGACGGCACGCCCTCCTCGAGGATCTGCGCCAGCGCCTGCAGATACTGCTTCATCCCGTCGGCCCCTTTGCAAGACTGCGCGCCGAAGGACGGCGGCAGCCGCGCGCTCGCGCGGCGGGCATTGCTTAGCCTGCCAGACGCGCGTCCGCAACACGCGGCAGGCAAAAGGGGGCGCCCGATCGGGCGCCCCCTTGCTCTGTGAAAAGTGTCGCGCCCCTCAGCGCGGCTCCTGCATGAGGCCCCTGATCAGCGCATAGCTGGCCAGGAGCAGCACGATCGCAAAGGGCAGGCCCGTCGACACGGCCGCCGCCTGCAAGGCCACAAGTCCACCCCCGATCAGCAGCGTTGCCGCCACGAGGCCCTCGAAGATCACCCAGAACACACGCTGCGAAACCGGCGCGTTGATCTTGCCCCCGGCCGTGATCGTGTCGATCACCAGCGAACCCGAATCCGACGAGGTCACGAAGAACACGATCACAAGGATGACCGCGACCGTCGAGGTCAGCCCCGCGAGCGGCAGATCCGACAGCATGCCGAACAACGACAGCGTGTCATTGTAGGTCGCGATGACATAGCCATACACGGCGCTTTCATCGACCATGTTGATGACCTGGTCGATGCCGGTGCCGCCGAAGGCGGTCATCCAGATCGCGGACACGATGGTCGGGATGAGCAGCACGCAGGTGATGAACTCGCGCACCGTGCGGCCGCGGCTGACGCGGGCGATGAACATGCCGACGAAGGGCGACCAGCTGATCCACCAGGCCCAGTAGAAGGCCGTCCAGCCCTGGCGGAAGCCGTCATCCTCGCGCCCGACCGGGTTCGACAGCGCCAGGATTTCGGTCACATAGGCGCCGAGATTGCCGAAGAACTGCGACACCAGTGTCATGGTCGGTCCGACGATGATGATGAACAGCAAGAGCAGCCCGGCGAGGACCATGTTGATCTCGGACAGCCGCTTGACCCCGCCATCGAGGCCGCGCAGCACCGAGATCAACGCCATCAAGGTGATCACCCCGATCAGGATGACCGCTGCGGTGATGCTGCCCTCGATTTCGGCGACACCGGTCACGAAGCCGATCCCGGAGGCCGCCTGCTGCGCGCCCAGCCCGAGCGACGTCGCAAGGCCGAAGAGCGTGGCGAACACCGCAAGGATATCGATGACATGGCCGGGCCAGCCCCAGATGCGCTCGCCGAAGATCGGGTAGAAGATCGACCGGACCGTCAGCGGCAGACCCTTGTTGAACGAGAAAAGCGCCAGCGACAGCGCCACGATCGCGTAGATCGCCCAGGGGTGCAGACCCCAGTGGTAGATGGTGGCTGCCATGGCGGTCAGGCGCGCAGCCTCCACCGTGGCTGCATCCACCAGTTCGCCGTCGACGACACCGATATCGCGCGCCAGCGGCTGATCACCCCAGGGCGTGCCGAAATAATACACCGGCTCGAGCACCCCGAAGAACATCAGCCCGATGCCCATGCCAGCGGCGAACAGCATCGCGAACCAGCCCGGATAGCCGTAATCCGGCGTTGCATCGCGCCCGCCGAGGCGCACCTTGCCCAGCGGCGAGATTAGGATGCCAAGGCAGACCAGAACGAAGATGTTGCCGGCGATCAGGAAGAACCAGTCAAAGCTCGAGGTCAGGAACCCTCGCAACCCGGTGAACATCGGCTCGGTAACGCCCTGAAACGCGAGTGTCAGGATGACAAAGGCCACCACGACCAACCCGGAGACCACGAAGACCGGGTTGTGGATATCGAGTCCGAAGGGCCCGACCTTCGGCGTAATGTTGTCCTGACCGATCTCGTAATCGGTCTCGATGACGTCGGCCGGCCCCTCCGGCGAGGGAACGGCCTCCGTGTCCTGATCGTTTTCGTCAGACATGTTCTCTCCCTTCCTTGTTATTCACCCGGCGGCGGGCGCTTCAGCGCACCACGAAGACCGAAGAGCTGGAATGCTCGGCCACCCAGCCGCCATGCGACGGCCAGATGTAATCCGTGATGTTCGGGGGGTGGCTCGCCATGACCACAAGGTCAGCGCCCGAATCCAGCACCGCCTGCCTGAGCGTCTTGTTGATATCGATCGCAGGATCGGTGGAGGTGTAGGATCGGCTCGAAACTTCGATCCCGTGCTTCTTGCCTTGTTGCTTAGCGAAATCGTCGAGCTTTCCGGCGAACTCCTCGGGGTTGTGCGCAACGGGGGACGGCGTCTCCGGCGTCACACCCACATAGCACACCGGCGCCTCGTAGTGACGCGCGAGATCGGCGGCTGTCTGCAGCGCCTTGCCCAACTGTTCCACATGCGTGAGGTCGACCGGAACGAGAATCTGGCTGTACATCTGTCCCTCTCCTTGCTGATGAACGCGCAATCCGACTGTCATCGGCTGACGCTAACAGTGATTAATAAAGTTGCAACCGGAACAATGCGCCGCAAACTGGAGCAAAAACGTCGTTTTCCCGGCTCACTCGTCCGTACTCGCACGCATGGCTTCGGGCTGCCCGTTCAGGGCGGCCGCCTGCGCAGATGTCAGGTCGGCGCGCCGCACCACATAGGTGTGAATCGAAAACACGACGGCGCGGCTTTGCGGCAAGCGCAACAGGCATTGGCGTTCCGAGCGTATGAAAGGCGCGTGCGCGGTTGCGGGGCGGCGCGCGGCCGCTTCGGATCGTGGTTGGTGCAACACCGGATCGTCATAGCTCAGAACGTTGGATCGCCATAACGGGCGCTCCGGACGGATGGCATCGAAGAGCCGCTGCACCCGCCGCGCGAGGTCGGCGTCATATTCGGGCACGGGCCGGTGTATTCCGATCAGCGCGCGCCCCATCTTCTCGGGCAGCCGCCAGCTTGCCGGAAAGCACAGGATGGCCCCGGTCAGCACATGCCCGCCCTGCGCGTCGCATTGCAACAGGCAGACATCCTCCTGGATCAGGCGTCCGACCGTGAACAACGGCGCCTCTGGGTCCAGCGCGACGCGCACACCATCCGGCCGCGTCACGGCCTGCGCGGCAACGTCATAGCGCGGATCGCCGCGCAGATGCGTGACCACCAGATCGAGCACCTCGCGCGCCGCGGCCTGCGCCGACGGCTCCAGCGCATGAACCTCTCGCGGCACGGTCGCGATCAACCGCTCGCGCTCGGCCATCTGCGCGGCGAAGGCGTCATCGACATGCAGCCACTCGGCCGGGTCGAGCGGCTGCACCCCCGGCAACCGGCGGGCATTCGGCTCGGCCCAGGGCGAGAACGGCAGACTGGCTTGCAATATTGCTGTCATCGGGCCCTCATAGGCGGTCTTGCGGGGCCTGCAAACCCCGCCCGGCCGGTCACTACAGCGTTACCCGGAAATGCCAGCCTTGCGCCACCCTCGGCCCTGACGCAGTTTCGCCCTGTCGCGCAAACCGCATCGGGAGGACCAATGCCTACAGAACGCTTCACCTTTACCGGCCATGACGGGCACGCGCTGGCAGCACGGCTCGACATGCCGGACGGGCCGCACCGCGCGACGGCGCTGTTTGCACATTGCTTCACATGCGGCAAGGACATCCAGCCCGCCCGCCGCATCGCCGCGCGGCTCGCCGCGCGCGGCATCGCGGTGTTGCGCTTCGACTTCACCGGGCTCGGGCATTCACAGGGCGAATTCGCCAACACCACCTTCACGTCCAATGTCGAGGATCTGCTGCGTGCCGCCGAGGCGCTGCGCGCGCGCCACATGTCCCCCGCGCTGATCATCGGGCATTCGCTGGGCGGGGCGGCGGTGCTCAAGGCGGCGGGCGCGATCGACAGCGTGCGCGCGGTGGTCAGCATCGCGGCCCCTTTCGATCCCGGCCATGTGACGCATAATTTCGGCGACGCGCTGGACACGATTGCCGAGAACGGCACCGCCGAGGTGATGCTGGGCGGGCGCGCGATACGTATCGGCGCGGATTTCGTGGCGGATGTCGATGGTGCGCGGCTGCAACCCGCCATTGCCGATCTGCGCCGCGCGCTTCTGGTGTTGCACGGCCCGCGTGACGAGGTGGTCGGGATCGACAACGCCACGCGCATCTTCACGGCAGCGCGTCATCCCAAGAGCTTCGTCTCGCTCGACAGCGCCGATCACCTGATCTCGAACCGCGAGGACGCCGAGTACGCTGCCGAGGTGATCGCTGCATGGGCCGGCCGCTACGTCGATCTGACGGCCGCGCCGGAAACCGACCCTGCACCGGAGGGCGTCACCCGCGTCAGCGAAGCCGATGCGGAGGGGTTCCTTCAGGACATCAGCGCCGGCGGGCATCACCTGATGGCGGACGAGCCGCGCAAGGTCGGCGGCACCGATCGCGGGCTGAGCCCGTACGGCCTTGTCGCAGCCGGGCTGGGGGCCTGCACCTCCATGACCATCCGCATGTATGCCCGGCACAAGGGCATCGCATTGCAGCATGTCCGCGTCGATGTGAGCCACGACAAGGTCCACGCCAGCGATTGCGCCGATTGCGGCACCGGGGCGCGGATCGACCGCTTTACGCGTGTCATCCGGCTGCAGGGAGCGCTGGACGCCGAAACCCGTGCGCGCCTTGCTCAGATTGCCGACCGGTGCCCCGTGCACCGCACTCTGGAAGGGCGCGCACAGATCGTGACCACCATGCAAGAAGAGGACGCGGCGGCCTGACCCGGCATGCGGGCCGTTCCTCGGGACGCGGCTTGCGCCAGCCCCGTCGGCTGAGCGCGTCTACCTGCCGTCGCGGCCGCCGCGCTGCCCGTCGAGATGCTTGCGCAGCTTTGACGGCCCCGGCTTGCGCCGGTCGCGGTAAGGGTTCTTGTCGCCCTGCGCGCGCAGGTGCAGCCGGATCGGCGTGCCCGGCAGGTCGAAATCGTCGCGCAGCCCACCCACCAGATAGCGCACATAGCTGCGCGGCACCTCGTCGGCGCGCGAGCACATCACCACGAAACCGGGCGGACGGGTCTTGACCTGGGTCATGTAGCGCATCTTGATGCGCCGACCGCCGGGGGCGGGGGGCGGGTGCGCCTCGACCATCCGCGCCAGCCACTGATTGAGTCGCGCTGTCGGAACGCGCCGGTTCCAGACCGCATGGGCCTGCGCAATGGCGGCGTGCAGCTTGTCCAGCCCCTTGCCGGTCTTGGCCGAGACGGCGACCAGCGGCGCGCCGCGCAGCTGCGGCAGCAACCGGTCGAAGGCGGCGCGCAACTCCTTGAGGCGGCGCTGCTTGTCTTCTTCCAGATCCCATTTGTTAACTGCCACCACGACAGCGCGCCCTTCCGTTTCGGCGAAATCGGCGATGCGCAGATCCTGTTGCTCGAACGGGACACGCGCATCCAGCAATACCACCACCACCTCTGCGAAGCGCACCGCGCGCAACGCGTCGGCGACCGAGAGCTTTTCGAGCTTTTCCTGCACCCGCGCGCGTTTGCGCAGCCCGGCGGTGTCAAAGATGCGCACCGGCGTGCCGTGCCATTGCAATGGCAGCGAGATGGCATCGCGGGTGATGCCCGCCTCAGGGCCGGTCAGCAAGCGCTCAGTGCCGAGAATTCGGTTTATGAGGGTCGATTTGCCCGCATTCGGCCGGCCGATCACGGCCACCTGCAGCGGCCTTGTCTCGGTCGGCGCCCATTGCGCAGCGGCCCGCGCCATCGCGGCATCGTCTGGGTCGCCATCCTCGTCGTCCGGGGCGACATCGACATCGGTCTGCGGTGCCGTCTCGGCGGCACGCGCCTCGAATGCGTCCGCCCGAGGGCGCAGCACGTCGTACAACTCGTCGAGCCCCTCGCCATGTTCGGCCGACAGGCGCAGCGGTTCGCCAAGGCCCAGCGCATAGGCCTCCATAAGACCGGCCTCGCCAGCGCGCCCCTCGGCCTTGTTCGCCGCCAGTATCACCTGCCCCGCCCGCTTACGCAGGATCTGGGCAAATGTCTCGTCGGCGGGTGTCACCCCGACCCGCGCATCGATGACGAACAGCACGATATCGGCCATGTCCACGGCATGCTCGGTCAGCCGGCGCATCCGGCCCGGAAGCGAGGCGTCGTCGGCCTCCTCCAGCCCGGCCGTGTCGATGACCGTGAAGCGCAGGTCGCCGAGGCGGGCCGCCCCCTCGCGCAGGTCGCGGGTGACGCCGGGCTGATCATCGACCAGCGCAAGCCGCTGCCCGACCAGCCGGTTGAACAGGGTCGACTTGCCGACATTCGGCCGCCCGACAATCGCAAGGGTAAAACTCATCCGGCCCTCCAGCACGGCGCAGGATGCACCGCAGGCGCGCCCCTTACACCGTCGCGACGTCAGCGAAAAGCGTGAAGCTGACCGTCCGTGGTGACGATGTAGAGCGTCCCGTTCACGACCACCGGGCTGGTGGTGGCGCCGGCCGGCAGCTCGGTCGCATCCGTCATCGCGCCCGATTCCGGCGCGAAGCTGCGCAACAGCCCGTCATTCGACGCAACCAGCAACCGTCCACCCGCCAACACCGGCCCGTGATGCGCAACGACCTCTGCGCGCCTGCGCTCGCGCGCGTCGCGGTAATGCGGCAGCCCCACATGCCAGACCCGTTCGCCGGTCGCGGCGTCGATTCGCGCCAGCCGGCCCTCGTCGGTCAGGAAGAAGAGCTGGCCACCGGCGGGCCATACCGGCCCGGTCAACCCCTCGTCGATGGTCCAGCGGCGGTCACCATTGCCCAGATCGATCGCAACGAGGCGACCGCTGTGATTGCCCATATAGACGGTATCCCCGACCACGACCGGAACGCCCAGAAGCCCCGGAATGCCGGCATAAGCGCGCCCCTGGCGCTGGCCACCCACCGAGGTGGCCCAAAGACGCGCGCCATCGCGCAGCACACCGGTGACTCCGCCCGAAGGCGACGGCAGCACAACCATTCGGTCGGTCAGCGCGGGGCTGGTGCCGCCGGCCATGGCGGAGGGGCCGGGCGTCCCCTGGACCTGCCAGCGCACGCGCCCGTTTTCTGTATCTATGGCCCAGCCGGAACCGTCGGCGGCGACGACATGGACCGTTCCGCCCGAAACCGTCGGCGCTCCGGTGACCGGCGCGTCAAAGCGCTGCACCCAGCGTTCCTGACCCGTGCGCGCATCCAGCGCCACGAGCCGCCCGAACCCGGAGGTGACGAAAACTGTCCCCTCCGCCGTCGCCAGCCCGCCGCCCGAGGCATCATCCGGTCCGGCATAGGAGGGCGTCAGATCACGCTGCCAGAGCTGCGCGCCATCGGTTCCCGTCGCGGTTACGCGCGCACGGCTGTCAAGCGTGAAGATGCGGCCATCGGCGACCACGGGCGCGGCGGTGATCCGGTGGCGCCGCCCGTCCCCCGCACCGATATCGGCGCTCCAGACATGGCGCAGCGACTCGCTCAGTGCCGGATGAGTGATCTGATGGGCGGGGCCGCCGTTGCGATGTGTCCATGCCGCGTGGTCGCGCGGCTGCGGTATGCTGACGGGTTCGGTGCGCTGTTCGGCCCGCCGGGCCGCCTCCTCGGCGACGGTGGCATCGAAGGGCTCGCGCGGCAGGAACCGCTCACCCTCGAGGATGACTTCCTCCTCGCAGGCCGCCAGTATCACCGCCGCGCCGATCAGAACCGCAATTCGCGTCAGCTTCACTGCTCTCGCCCCCTGTTTGCCCCGTCGTTGGCCGCCCCGCCTTGCGCGGGCTTGCCGGCCGCATCATCGCCTGGATGCGGCGCCCGGCAGGTCAGCCCTGCGCCTCCGGCTCCGCTCCGAGCGCCACCATCAACTGTGTCGCCCGCTGACGCAAGCCCGGCGTCACTTCGGACAGGTCGAGCAGGTTGCGCAGGCTTTCGATTGCGGCCTGCTCGTCGCCGCGTTCAAGCTCGGCCAGCGCCAGCTGCTCCAGCGCGAGAGGACGGAATGGCGCCCCCGGCTGCGCGAGCGACTGAAGCGCGGCGACGCGCTCGTCATTCGGGATATCCGGCGCCGCGACGATCATCCGCTTGAGCATGGCGAGCTGACGATAGGTTTCGGGCAGCGTATTGTCGGCCTCGATGGCAGCCAGAAGCTCGGCGGCGGCGCCGGGGTCTTCGGCTTCCACCGCCTGCGCGGCGTGCAGCAGCCGCAACACCGCGCCGCGGCGACCCTCCGCGGACAGATCGGCAAGCGCATCGCGGCGCGCGACGGGGTCGTCCGCCTCCAGCGCCGTCAGGACGGCGCTGCCGAACGCCTCGGCCTCGGCGCGCTCCTGCGCCTTGCGCCATTCGTTCCAGCCGGCGCCAGCGACTACCAGCACGATGACCAGTACCGCCCAGCCGCCATAGCGGCGCATGAGCCGGAACACGCGATCACGGCGCACCTCTTCGGTGACCTCATTTATGAAGCTGTCGGGATTGCTCACGCCGCACCTCCGCTTGTTGGTGCCCCTCTTATCGTGAACATGCCGTGATTGCCAAGCCCTTGCCGAGACGGCGGGATCACGACCGGCGGCGCCTTGCGCCGCGCTGCCGAAAAGTTTAATCTGAACCGAGCGGTTCAGCGTATGATTGACTAGCCTGCGGCGTCACGTCCCGCGCCCGAAGCGCCGCAAACGATTAAGGCTTCAGTTGGCGAATGCCGTTCAAGGAGACCGAATGCGCATCTTTCCGCTCCTCCTCGCCGCAGCGGTCATCGCGGCAATCTACCTGCTGGTGATGGAGCGCGACTTTCTGGTCGGGCTCGCATCAGGCCCGACCGATGAAGCGGCCGAAGCGTCGACGGAAACACCGGAGTCGCGCGCGACGGCAACCGGGGCGCCGGCAAACGACGGCAACAGCGACGGGCAGCGGCGTGTGGCCATTGTCGCACGCGAATTCGAGCGCGCGCCGGTGACGCGCACGGTGTTGCTGCGGGGCCGTACTGAAGCGGCACGCACGGTCGAGGTGATGGCGGAAACCTCTGGACGCGTCACCTCGGACCCGCGCAGGAAGGGCAGCACCGTCGAGGAGGGCGAGCTTCTTTGCCGACTGCGCTCGGGCCCGCGCGACGCGGCCCTGCGCGAGGCCGAAAGCCGGCTCGCCGAAGCCGAGTTGAACTACACCGCCGCGAGCCGCCTCTCGGCCGAGGGGTTTGCTGCCGAGACGCGGCTGGCCTCGGCTCGCGCCGCGCGCGAGGCGGCGGAGGCGGCCGTCGACTCGGCCCGAGAGGAGCTGGAGCGTCTGGAGATGGTCGCCCCCTTCGGCGGTGTGCTGGAGACGGACACGGCGGAGCTCGGCGCCCTGCTGCAGCCCGGCGCGCCCTGCGCCACGATCCATCAGCTTGACCCGATCCGGATGGTCGGGTTCGTTCCCGAAAGCCAGGTGGACCGTATCGAAACCGGCGCACCGGCCGGCGCGCGGCTGTCGTCGGGGCGCGAGGTCACCGGGCGCGTGACTTTCGTGGCGCGCACGGCGGACCCGCAGACACGCACTTTCCGGGTCGAGGTCACGGTGGACAACGAGGAACTCGACATCCGCGCGGGGCAATCGGCGGACATGCTGATCTCTGCGGCCGGCGCGCAGGGGCATCTCGTACCCGGCTCGGCGATGACGCTGAACGACGAGGGGCGTATCGGATTGCGGCTGGTCGATGACGACAGGCGCGCGCGCTTTCACCAAGTCGAAGTCCTGCGCGACACAGCTGACGGGGTGTGGGTGGCCGGCCTGCCCGAACGCGCCACCGTCATCGTCGTCGGTCAGGAGTTCGTGAGTGAGGGCACGCTGCTGGATGTGACGATGCAGGAGCCTGAAGGCGCCCCGGACGATACCGAAGAGCCTGGCCCGGATATCGATTTCGATGCGCTCGACGCCGCGCCCGACGACGGCGCGGACGGCGTCGACGTACCCGCCGGGGAACTCCTGCAATGACCGGAATCGTTGATTGGGCGGCAGGCCGCGCCAGGATGGTGCTGGCCTTCATCCTGCTGACGCTGGTGGCCGGAACGACGGCTTATTTCAGCCTGCCCAAGGAAGGCGAGCCGGATATCGACGTGCCCGCGCTGTTCATTTCGGTGCCTTTCCCCGGCATTTCGGCTGAGGACGCCGAGAGCCTGCTGATCGAGCCGATGGAGACCGAGCTGTCGGATATTGACGGGCTCGACACGATGACGGCGACGGCGTCCGAAAATTTCGCCGGGATCGTCCTGCAGTTCGAATTCGGCTGGAACAAGTCCGCGACCATTGCCGATGTCCGCGACCGGATGGACCGGGCCGAGGCACAGTTTCCGAGCGGTGCGGAACGCTACAGCATCGACGAATTCAACTTCTCCGAGTTCCCGATCATCATCGTCGCGCTGTCGGGTGACGTGCCCGAGCGCAGCCTGTCGCGCGCCGCGCGTCAGATGCAGGATGCCATCGAGTCCATTGATGCGGTTCTGGAGGCCTCCTTTGCCGGCGACCGCGAGGAGATGGTCGAGGTCGTGATCGATCCGCTCAAGCTTGAGGCCTACAACGTTACGGCGGGCGAGCTGATCCGGGCCGTGAGCGACAACAACCAGCTGGTCGCTGCAGGCGAGGTTGAAACGCGTGACGGCGCCTTCGCGCTCAAGGTGCCGGGGGCCCTGAAGACACCGCGCGACGTTCAGGAGCTTCCGATCAAGGTCAATGGCGACAGCGTCGTCACGCTGGGCGATCTCGCCGAGATCCGCATGACCTTCGAGGACCGGAAGGGAACCGCGCGCTTCAACGGCGAGACCACGCTGGCGCTGCAGGTCGTGATGCGCAAGGGCTTCAACCAGATCGATACCGCAGCTCAGGTGCGCGACACGGTCGCGCAGGTGCAGCAGGACTGGCCGGCCGAGCTGCGCGACGCGGTCACCGCGACAACCTCGCTGGACCAGTCGCGTCAGGTCGAGGCCATGGTGAGCCAGCTGGAGAATTCTGTCCTGACCGCGGTCGCGCTCGTCATGATCGTCGTGCTCGCCGGGCTCGGAGTGCGATCGGCGCTTCTGGTCGGCTTCGCCATTCCGACCTCCTTCTTTCTGGCGTTCCTGCTGCTGGGTGCGATGGATGTCGCGATCTCGAACATCGTCATGTTCGGGCTGATTCTGGCCGTCGGAATCCTCGTGGACGGGGCCGTCGTTGTCGTTGAATATGCCGACAAGCGCATCAATGACGGTGCGCGCCCGCTGGACGCCTATGTGCAGGCGGCAAAGCGCATGTTCTGGCCGATCACCGCGTCCACGGCGACGACGCTGTGCGCCTTCCTGCCGATGCTGTTCTGGCCGGGCGTCGCAGGCGAGTTCATGGGCATGCTGCCCGTCACGCTGATCTTCGTGCTGTGCGCCTCGCTGGTGGTGGCGTTGATCTACCTGCCGGTCGTCGGCGGGGTGACCGGCCAACTTGCGCTGCGCATGGGTCAGGCCAGCGACCGGCTGCGGTCGCTGCCGCTCGTGCTGCGGCTGGCGCTGACGGCAGGGGTGGCAGCGCTGCTCTATGTCGCGACGATGCAGGCACTCAACCCGAACTACCTGCTGCCCGTTGCACCGCCCGGCGCGGCGGCGGTGCTGCCGGGGGCCTTGATGTTCCTCGCGGGGGCGATGCTGATGGCGGTGGTGGCGCCGTCATTGCGTCCGGTGCAGCCCGACCGTATCGAGGCGGGACACAGGCGCACAGTCTTCGGTCGGTTCATCAAGCTGATCGTGGCCAACCCCGTGATGCCCGTCGTGACCCTGCTGGCGGTGATCGCCTTTGTCGTGACGGTGTTCAGCTATTACGGAGAAAACAGCCGCGGGGTCGAATTCTTCGTCGACACCGAGCCCGAGCAGGGCATCGTCCATGTGCGCGCAAGGGGCAACCTGTCACTGTCAGAAAAGGATGCGCTCGTCGCGCAGGTCGAGCGCGTCGCATTGCAGACCGAAGGGGTCGAGTCGGTCTTCGCCTTTGCCGGCGATGGCGGATTGAACCAGAACACCGGCGGCGCGCAGGCGCCGATGGACTCGATCGGGCAGGTCCAGTTCGAGCTCACGCGCTGGGAAACCCGCGCCCATCAGCCGGGCATGGACGGCAACAGCATCCTCGACCGCATGGAAGCCGAGATGGAGCGAATCCCCGGGATCCGCACCGAAATTTCGGTGCAGACCGGCGGCCCCGGCGATGCGAAACCGGTGCATCTGCGCCTCAAGGGGCATGACCTCGAAATCCTTGGAGAGGCCATCGAAACGGTCCGCGAGCGATTCGAAGCGACCGAGGGCATCATCGATATCGACGATACCCGCCCCTTGCCCGGCATCGACTGGCAGATCGACATCGACACCGCCCGCGCCGGGCGCTTCGGCGCCGACGTGAACACCGTCGGGGGCATGGTGCAGTTGGTCACGCGCGGGCTTTTGCTGGACACGATGCGCGTCGACAGCTCGGACGAGGAGATCGAGATCCGGGTGCGCCTGCCCGAAGGAGAGCGGCTGCTGGCCACGCTGGACACGCTGCGCGTGCAGACGGAGGCCGGGCTTGTCCCGCTGTCCAACTTCGTCACACGCACGCCGGTGCCGCGCCTCGGCCAGATCGAGCGGGTCGATGGCCAGCGCTATCTCGATATACGTGCCGATGTGCGCGGGGGACTGACGAATGAGGCCGGACAGCCCATCAATGCCAATGAGCGCATCGCGCATCTGACGGACTGGCTCGAAGCCGAGGCACCGCTTCCCGATGGGGTCAGCTGGGAGTGGACCGGCGATCAGGAGGATCAGGAGGAAAGCTCGCAGTTTCTCATGCAGGCGTTCGGGGCGGCGCTGGCATTGATGTTCATCATCCTGCTGGCGCAGTTCAACAGTCTCTACAACGCGGTTCTCGTGCTGGTGGCCGTGGTACTGTCCACCGCCGGCGTTCTGATCGGGATCCTCGTGATGAATCAGACCTTCTCGATCATCATGACCGGCACAGGCATCGTGTCGCTCGCCGGTATCGTCGTGAACAACAACATCGTTCTGATCGACACCTATCAGCAATACGCCCGCTACATGCCGCGTATCGAGGCGATCATCCGCACCGCCGAAGCGCGTATACGCCCGGTGCTGCTGACCAGCATCACCACGATGTCGGCGCTGACCCCGATGATGCTGGGCGTGTCGGTGGACTTCGTCGGCGGCGGCTACACCGTCGACAGCCCGACGGCCCTGTGGTGGAAGCAACTCGCCACCGCAGTCGTGTTCGGGCTGGGGATCGCCACGCTGTTGACACTGGTCTTCACGCCGTCGCTGCTGGCGCTGCGGGTCTGGATCGAGGTCGGGGCCTATGGCTCGGCGGCACGGTTGCGCGCGCTGGTGTCCGGGCGCAACAGCGCGGCGGCGCGCGATCTGGCGCTGGCGCGCGATGCGCGCAGGCGTGGCCTGCCGCTGATCCTGTGGGAGGCTGAGCCGGCCGACGATCAGGCCGAACTGCCGCTGCCGCGCACACCGCCGCCGCTGCGCGCAGCCGAGTAGGGCATGCCGAGCGCATGTGGCGCCGGATCCGAGTCAGAGCCGCCCGGGGCGAATGCCCCTCGTCCGAAAAGGAAACCCCCGATCAAACGCGACATTCCATAATCTCCGGATCTCGCCGAAGGGTGACTCGGGGTGAATACTGGCGCGGTTGACGGGACTCGAACCCGCGACCTCCGGCGTGACAGGCCGGCACTCTAACCAACTGAGCTACAACCGCACAGCGCGGGGCGGACGGCAACCGGATGGGCAATGGCGCGGTTGACGGGGCTCGAACCCGCGACCTCCGGCGTGACAGGCCGGCACTCTAACCAACTGAGCTACAACCGCCGCTTTGCCCGTCCGGGCATCAGCCCGAACGTGAGAACCTCTTATGCGCCTGCCTTGTTGGCGTCAAGCGTGACCGACACGAAAAGCCGCGCTTCGCGCGGATTCGCGTCGCATCGGCGGCAGCATCATTCCTCGATGTCGGTGAAGGTGAATTCGAGCTTCTTGAGCACCTGCTCGTAGTTCCACAACAGCGCGGAGGACTTGTTCGCCCCCATCCAGATATGCGCGATGGCATAGCTGTAGGCGTCCTGTTCGGGCAGATCGCTGAGGCGCATGCCGTCGCGAACCTGAATCGCGATGCGCGTCCCCGGCACACGTGCCTCGGCCTCGGCCACCTCTTCGGGGGTCGGGGCGCGCTCCACCGTCGCGTCGTTGAAGAACACCCTGTAGAAGAAATTGGCGGACACGTTGTAACCGCCGTCGCGATGCGGCATGTCGGGTTTGCGGCCCAGCCCGAGATCGACGCTCACCTGCTGATGGCTGAGCCCGTCCACCTGCTCGAACAGGTCGCAGTGGCTTTGCGCGATTCGGGTGTTGATCTCCAGAAGCCAGATCCGATCCTGCACCTCGTCCCAGAAGAATTCGATGTTGAATGCGGAGTTGTCGTAGCCGACATGGCGCATCACCCGTTCGGTCAGGGCCTGCATCTCGCGCTGCACATGGCCGGGCAGTCGCGAGGGATACATGTAGTAGGCGAAGCTGAGCACCTGCGGGTACCGGATCGAATCGACGATGCCGTAGGACACCACCTCGCCGTCCTGCACATAGCCCTCCAGGGTGCATTGCCGGCCGCCGATGACCTGTTCGGCCATGCAGCAATGCCCGGCCACGGCCTCGATCTCGGCGGGCAGCTCGGCGTGGCCCAGCACGTGATTGAAAGGCTCGGCTATTGAGGCGATCTCGGCGCGCAGGCGGGTGCGCGCGTAGTCGAAATCCTCGGGGCTGTCGATGCGAAAGCCCAGGCGCGAGCCGGACGACTTGATCGGCTTGACGAAGAACGGAAACGCCAGCCCCGCATCGCCGATACGCCGGAGCGCATTGTCGTCGAACGGATCGAACCAGGTGAAGGCAGGAATGGCTTCGGGGATCACCTCGCGCTGGCTCACACGGCTCCAGTACTTGTGCTCGCATTTGAGCAATGCCTCCAGCGAAACCGAGCGGGTCGCGTATCTGCGGCACAGGATCGGCAACATGGTGGAGACCGGAAAATCCATGTACCCGATTATGGCGTCGATACTGCCCTCGAAGGCATCGAGCTGCCGCTCGGCGGTCTCCAGCATCGCGGCGATATTGAAGTCCTCGGTCTCGTAGACCGCTTCGGGGGTGAGCAGCCCGTGAAAAACCACGTCCTCGACGCCGCGCAGACGCTGCAGGCGCTCGCGGTTCAGTTCGTTGAGGCCGATCACAAAGACATTCTTCGTCATTGCACACTCCCTTCCTGGGGCGGCCACCCGGCGGCGACGCCCATACTCATGCCCCGCTTGACGGACCTCATTGCGCGGCTGGCGCGCGCGTGCGGAAGCTGCGTCCCTTCAGGCGATCGATCGTGCCGCCGATATCATCGACCAGCAGCAGCAAGAGATCCCCTTCGGCCGCGGCATCCATGGCCGCGCCGACGGCGGCATGCTCATCCGTGATGATCTCGCTATGCGCGCAACCTGCGGATTGCGCGCCTCCATGCATCAGCGCCGCCGCCTCGCCCGGGCTGCGCCCGCGCGCGTCGGTCTCGCATACGAAGACCATGTCGCACATCGCGCCCAACTCGCCACCCAGCGCGGCCAGATCTTCATCCCGGCGATTTCCGGGGGCGCTCGCGACGGCGATGCGACGATTGCCGTGAAGGCCGCGCACCAGAGGCGCGAGCGCCTTCATCGCAGGCACGTTGTGGCCGTAATCGATCAGGCAGCGCACTCCGTCCGCCTCGATCAGATTGGTCCGGCCCGGCAATTGTCCCGGCGTCGGATGGAAGGTCTGCAGCCCCATGCGGATATCGCCCAGCGTCAAGCCATGGGCGTACCCCGCCGCCGCGGCAGCCATGGCGTTCTGGACATTGAAGGGCGCGTGCCCCTCGAAGGCGATGGGCACATCGTTGACGGCGATCACCTCGGCCTCGACAGCGCCATGACGCATCACGATGCGTCCCTTGCTGACGGTAAAGACCGTCCCGTGATCGGCGACATGGCGCGCCAGCACGTCCGAATCCGGGTCCATCGAGAAATACACGATCCGCCCGCGCGACCAGTAGCTGCCCCATTCCAGCACCCTGGGGTCATCGGCGTTGAGCACGCATGTGCCGTCGGGCTTTACGGCATCCACGACGACGGTCTTGCAGCGTGCCAGCTCATCGAGCGTGTGAATATCGCGCTCGCCAAGATGGTCGCTATCGATATTGAGCAGGATACCCACATCGCATTCGTCGAACCCCAGGCCGCGGCGCATGATGCCGCCGCGCGCCACCTCCAGCACAGCATGTTCGACCGTGGGTTCGCGCAGCACGACGCCCGCCGCCGCCGGCCCGGAATAGTCGCCCCGCATCACGACATGGTTGTCAATCTCGATGGTTCCGGTGCAACCCATGCCGACCTGGCGCCCCGCGGTCCGCAGCAGGTGCGAGACGAGCCGGGTGGTCGTGGTCTTGCCGTTGGTCCCGGTAATGGCGGTGATGGGAATGCGCCCGTTATCCGCCGGGTCCGGAAACAGCATGTCGATGACGGCCTGGCCAACCGGCCGACCGGTACCGTGCGTCGGCGCCATGTGCATGCGAAAGCCGGGGCCGGCATTGACCTCGACGACGCCAGCGGATTGTTCCTCGAGCGGTTTCGTGAGCGTCTCCGCCAGCAGGTCGATCCCGATGATGTCGAGCCCGATGAGTCGCGCGATGCGTTCGGCCGCATACTTGACCTCGGGATGGACGTCATCCGTCAGATCCGTCGCCGTGCCACCGGTGGACATGTTGGCCGTGCTCTTGAGCCAGACGATCTCGCCCTCGGGGATCACGGACTCGAAGGTCAGTCCTGCCTGCTCGACCAGCCGCTCGGTCTGCTCGTCGACATGGATCTGCGTGAGCAGATTCTCGTGCCCGACGCCGCGACGCGGGTCCTCGTTCTCTTCGGCGATCAACTGGCGCAGGCTTTTCACGCCGTCACCGATGACATGCGCCGGCCTGCGGCGCGCAGCCGCGATCAGGTTCCCGTCGATGACCAGAAGGCGATGATCCTCACCGCGGACGTACTGCTCCACCACCACGGAATCGTGGTGCCGCAACGCCGCCTCATAGCCGGCGCGCAGCTCCTGCGAGGTGGTGATATCCGTCGTCACGCCGCGGCCGTGATTCCCCGACAGCGGCTTGGTGACCACCGGATATCCGATACTGTCGGCGGCGGCCTGCACGCCATCCCAATCATGGCAGATGAGCCCCTGCGGCACGGGGATGCCCGCATCGCCGAGGATCTGCTTGGTCCAGTCCTTGTCGTCGGCGATGGTGTAACCCAGAAGATTGGTGCGGTTCGTCACCGTCGCCTGAAAGCGTTGCTGACGCACGCCCTGGCCCAGCTGGATATAGCTGGTATCCTCGGTCAGGCGATAATGCGGGATGCCGCGCGCCGTCGCTGCCTCGACGATCGCCCCTGTGGACGGGCCGAGCATGTTTGCGTCCCGCACGGCCTTGAGCCGATCGATGATCGCGGGCATGTCCAGATCATCCGCCGCGGCGCCATCGAACAGCGCCTGCACCAGCGCCACCGCCTCGACACCCGCGGCCAGGCCGCAGGCCTCGTCGCGGTAGCGGTAGACGACGTTGTAGATGCCCGCATCGTAGCTGTCGACGGTCTTTCCGTAACCGACCGAGAAGCCGATCATGTTCTGCAGCTCGATCGCGACATGCTCGACGACATGCCCGGCATATGTGCCCCGATTGACCCGCTGCAGAAAGCCCCCGGGGGCGCCGACGGAGCATCTGTGCCCGTAGATGCCGGGCATCGCTGCTTGCAGCGTTTCGGCGAAACCGGGGACCATATCGCTGGTGCGGTGTTCCAGTTCCTCGATATCCAGCCGCATGTAGATTGTCAGATAGCGGCTGTAGTAATTGGGTCCGCGCAGGGCCCTGTGCTCAAGAATTTTCATGCTATTGACGCTAGCACACCTTCGCTACGGGTCAAAGTTCTGCAAAGGGTCAAAGTTCTGCAAATTCCGTCCCGTAATTCAGAAACTTGCGTGACCGGACATCGTATCCGTAGCCACTGGTCAGGGCATGCATGACAACATGCTCAAGCGCGACAGGTTCGCCGTCTTCGAGATCGGCAACGTTGGATCGGCCCAGTTCATTGCTGTCCACGACGATGATGTGCCCGTTGCCTACAGCCTCGAGGACCGGCCCCGGATGCACGATCACCGCCGCATCCTCGCCGATGCCCACCCCGACATATTCGGGATTGGTGGCACCGACCTCCATGAGCCTGGTGAAACGGCCGCGCTCCAGGAAATGGCTGTCGATCACCACCCCTTCGACGAGGGCGAGACCGGCGCTCATCTTCACGGCGCCCTTGCGCAGCGCATCCGCCGCGGCGCCGTTATAGATCATCGTTGCCGACATCGCCGCCGCGCCGGCGCTGGTACCCGCAAGCACGGCACCCTCTGTGCGGCGGCTGCGCATGCGCTCCAGAAGCGGCGATCCCCCGAGAAGGTTGGTCAGCCGCAGCTGATCGCCACCGCTCATGAAGATCAGGCCACAGCGATCCAGCAACGCCAGCTTCTGCGCATCGCGGGCATCCTCGCGGGTACGGATATCCAGATGATGCACGGCGGATGCGCCAAGCTCCCGGAAAGCCTTGTCATACTCCGCGAAAACGTCCTCGGGCACGCTGCTCGCAGCGGTGATCAGGGCGACTTCGCAATCATCGCGTGACACATAGCTCAGAACTCGGCGCAGGATCGACGACCTTGCTGTCCTGTCTTCGGCGCCGCCGATTGCGATCAGCGCCCCTGCGGCCTTGGTGTCAGTATCTTTCAAGTTGGTTCTCACCGGCTCTCGCGGGTGTCCCTGGATTGAACGCTCAATGATCGGCGCCTCGGTTCGCACTAAGCCCCGCGCCGCGGCGACATGCAAGCGTCATGCACCACCCGCCTTGCACAAAACCGTGCACGTGCGACGCATGTCCCACAGTCATGCTGTCGGGCGAAAGCATCCCGTTACGACGTGACATCACCCTCGGCCGTCGCTGTCGCGGCTTCGAAATCCGAGATCGTGAGCATGTATTCGGTCGCATGCCGCCCCTCGAAATGGGCGTCGCTCTCGAAATGGGCATCATGTTCCAGGTCCGCGTCCATCCGCTCGGCAAAGGACCGGAAAAGTGCCCAGCTGGCGTCGTTGTCGCGGGTGATCGTGGTCTGCAACCGCGTCACATCCGCACAAACCTCGCGCGACAGGATCTCGTCAAGCATGCGGCGGGCCAGTCCATGGCCACGTGCTGCCTTGCTGACGGCAACCTGCCAGATGAAAAGCGTGTCCGGCTCGGACGGCACGATATAGCCAGACACCCAGCCCACGATTTCCCCGTCCAGCTCGGCGATCACGCAGGTATCGGCGAAATGGTCGCACTGCAGCAAATTCAGATACATCGAATTCTGATCGAGCGGTGCGCAGTCGCGGATGAGCTGCCAGATCTCGGCCCCGTCTTCGGTGTCGGGCTTGCGCAGGGTGATGGCGCCGCGAGGGGCCGCACCGCCATTCTTGGCTTCAGGTGATTCGGTCATGACGTCTTGCCTTGGGCAACGGAAACTCAACATAGCATGAACATGCGCCTCTCTGCTACGGTCTTGCACGCTGCGCGAGCACGAAATCCCCGACATCGCCCCACACCCGCGCAGCCTGCAGATCCCGAAAGAGCCAGTGCCACCCTTCCTCGTAAAAGATGAAGGCGCCCGCGCCGGCAATCGTCTCATGCGCGCGCCTGACGCGTGCCGGATTCAGAAAGCCATCCTTCTTGCCCATCAGGGTGATGACGGGCAGATCGACTTGGGGCGCTGCAGCCGCCGCCCGGTCCATCAGCTGCAGGAGGCCATAAAGCTCTCGGCTCGACGGGGTGGCGAAATGCCGCGGATCCCTGCTGACAAGTCGCATGGCCACCACATTGTCGGACGGGCGCACATCGATGACCCGCTCGGCAGACCAGCGCCGATCGGGCAGGAACATCGACAACGTCCAGGCACCGGCACGGCTGAACGGGTCGATCTCGCCGCCGCCGGTTATGGCGGGCGCCGCCAGGACCAGAGCATCCGCGTCGAGCCCCTTGCGCGCCGCCGCCAACGCCACGGCCGCGCCCATCGAGTGCCCGACCACCACCAGGGGAACCGACGGATGGCGTCGGCGGATCTCGCGGCTCAGGGCGATGGCATCCGATATCAGCGCCGCGCTGCCCGGCCAGCGCTTGCGCGTCTCGCTCGCACCGAACCCGCGCTGGTCCGGTGCATACACCGTGATCCCGCGCGCATTCCAGGCTGCGGCGGCGCCCGGAAAGGTCAGCGCGCCGGAGTCGCCGAATCCATGCAGCGCGAGGATGACCGCTTCCTCCTGCGCATCGGCTCGCCATAGCTGCATCGGCACGGCCGGCCCGTCGCGCAACGATTCCCCGCCCGGTGCCGCCGGCATGGGACGGTCCGCGCAGCCTGCGAGCGCCAGCACCGATATCAGCAGACAGCATCGGACCAGCCATCGCCATGTGACGCGAATCACCGCGATCGGGGCAACCCGATCCAGCGCAACCGTTCGGCGTACTGCCTGCCAGATCAAGAATCCGTTGCGCCCGGAACGCTTTCGCATGGTCCGCCCCTCGGCGCGATCACCGCGGGCCTCGCGCCACGGCGCGTTCAATCGCCGCGGATCAGAGTCAAAGTTGTCCATTCCCCGATGTCCTCGCGCGCAGCCTGCGCAAAGCCGCAGGCCGTGTAGGCTTCCAGGATCTCCGCCGCCTGGCTGGTCAGCAGCCCCGACAGGATCGCATGACCGCCCGGCGTGACATGGCGCGCCATCTGCGGTGCGAGTTCCAGAAGCGGCCCCTTCAGGATGTTTCCGAAGACCAGATCGAAGGGCGCCGCAGCGTCCAGGCCCGGATGGTCGAATCCCGACGCCTGAACGACCGACACGCGCCCCGACAACCCGTTGGCGGCAAGATTCGCCTCGGCGACCTCAACCGCGACTTCATCGATGTCGCTGGCCATGACCCTGGCGTCCAGGACCCGCGCCGCAGCCATCGCCAGCACTGCCGTCCCGCAGCCCAGATCAAGCACATCATGCCCGCGCCAGCCGGATTGCAGCAGCCGCTCGAACGCGCGCAAGCAGCCCAGCGTGGTGCCGTGATGCCCGGTGCCGAAGGCCATCTGCGCCTCGATCAGCAGCGCGACGCGATCGCTCGGAACCTTGTCGGCATCGTGGCTGCCATAAACGAAAAAGCGTCCCGCCTCGACCGGGGACAATTCGCGGCGAACCTTGGCGACCCAGTCAATTTCCGGCAATTCGGAGATCGCGAACCCATGCGCACCATACGCCGCCGCAAGCAGCGCGAGCGCCGACTCGGCCGGCCGCGCGTCGAAATAGGCGCCGACCTCCCACAACCCCGACCCATCCTCCATCTCGAAGACGCCAACCCCCGTCGGAGCCGGCGTCATGTCTTCCATCGCGGCGGCCAGCGCCTCGGCGTCAGCCCCGTCGGGCAGCGTTGTCAGCGCGGTGTAGGTCGGCATCGATTGTATCCTCGCGGTTTCGGGCCGGGATGCGGCCCGCAGCTTGCGCGGCGTTAGTGGCAGGGCGCCGAGGCGTCAAGCGCAGGCGCGGCCCGCGACCGCATGGGCATGCCGGCATCACGGCCGCCCGCGCCGGGTGTCGGCGCGGGCGGCCGTGCGGCTCAATGCGCTTCGGCCCAATTCGCCCCGACGCCCGAGTCCGCCACCAGAGGCACGGAAAGGCGCAGTACCGGCTCGGGCGCGGCCACCATCACATCGCGCACCCGCGCCACAAGCTCATCAACCGCCTCCGAGGCGACCTCGAAGATCAGCTCGTCATGCACCTGCAGCAGCATGCGCGCCGGCAGATCCGCGATTGCAGCGGGCACGCGCACCATCGCGCGCCGGATGATGTCGGCGGCGCTGCCCTGGATCGGCGCGTTGATCGCCGCGCGGCGGGCGAATCCCGCGCCGGGTCCCTTGGCGTTGATCTCGGGGGTGTGGATACGCCGGCCGAACAGGGTCTGCACGAAGCCGTGCTCCTTCGCGAAGGCCACAGTGTCGTCCATATAGGCGCGGATTCCCGGGAACCGTTCGAAATAGGCGTCGATGAAGGCCTGTGCATCGCTGCGCGGGATGCGCAGGTTGCGCGCCAGCCCGAAGGCCGAGATGCCGTAGATCACTCCGAAATTGATCGCCTTCGCCTGTCGGCGGGTGGCCGCATCCATCCTGTCAAGTGGGACGCCGAAGACCTCGCTTGCGGTCATGGCGTGAATATCCTGTCCGTCGCGGAAGGCCTGCTTGAGCGTATCGATCCCGGCCACATGGGCCAGGATGCGCAGCTCGATCTGACTGTAATCAAGCGACACCAGCTGCATGCCCTCATCGGCCACGAATGCCTCGCGGATGCGCCGCCCCTCCTCGCTGCGCACCGGGATGTTCTGCAGGTTCGGATCGGTCGAGGCGAGGCGCCCGGTGGCCGCGCCCGAGATTACATAGGAGGTGTGCACGCGCCCCGTGGACGGGTTGATGTGATCCTGCAGCGCATCGGTATAGGTGGATTTGAGCTTGGAAAGCTGACGCCAGTCCAGCACCCGCGCCGGCAGGTCGTGCCCCTCGGCGGCCAGATCCTCCAGCACGTCCGCCCCGGTCGCATAGGCCCCGGCCTTGCCGCGTTTGCCGCCCTGCAGTCCCATCTTGTCGAACAGGATTTCACCGAGCTGCTTGGGCGAGCCGACATTGAACCGCTCACCGGCCAGCGCGTGAATCTCCTCCTCCAGCCCGACCATGGTCTGCGAAAACCGGTCGGACATGCGCGACAGCGCCGCGCGGTCCACCTTCACCCCGGCCAGTTCCATGTCGCGCAGCACCGGCACCAGCGGGCGCTCCATCGTCTCGTAAACGGCGGTCACCCGCGCGCTGTGCAGACGCGGGCGCAGGCTCCGCCACAGACGGTAGGTCACATCGGCGTCCTCGGCCGCATAGGGGGTCGCCTTCTCGATGGGAACACGGTCGAAGGTGATCGCTGTCTTGCCGCTGCCCAGCAGCGGCTTGATCGGCAGCGGCGTGTGGCCGAGATACTCCTCCGACAGCTTGTCCATGCCGTGCCCGTGCAGCCCGGCATGCATCGCATACGACATCAGCATCGTGTCATCGATGGGTGCGACCGTGATACCGCAGCGCGCGAGGACCTTCGCGTCGTATTTCATGTTCTGCCCGATCTTCAGGATCGCGGCGTCCTCGAGAACCGGCCGCAGCAGCCCGAGCGCGGCATCGCGCGGTATCTGCCCCTCGATGCGCGCGGTATCGCTGAACAGATCGCCGTCGCCGGTCCTGTGTTCGAGCGGCACATAACAGGCCTCGCCCGGCGCCGTGGCCAGCGACACACCGACCAGTTCAACGCGCATCTCGTCGAGGCCCGTCGTCTCGGTATCCACGGCGACATATCCCAGCGCCTCGATCCGCGCGATCCAGCGCTTGAGCGTGTCGGTATCGCGCACGCATTCATAGGCCTCGTGATCGAACGTCGCATCCAGCGCGTCGTTGGCGGTGGTGGCACCGTCATCCGTATCGGCGGGCTCGGCGATCTCGCGGATCACCGGCGCCTCCACCCCGAGCTTGTCCGCCGCACGCTTCGACAGGGTGCGAAACTCCATCTGCGCCAGGAAGGTCATCAATTGTTCCGGCTCGACCTCCCGCACCTCCAGTGACTCCAGATCCAGGTCCAGCGGCATCTCGTCATCGAGCCGCACGAGATCGCGCGACAGCCGGATCTGATCCGCGTGATCGAGCAGGGTCTGCCGGCGCTTGGGCTGGCGGATCGTTTCCGCCTGCTCCAGAAGGCTGTCGAGATCGCCGTAATCGCGGATCAGCTGTGCCGCGATCTTCGGCCCGATCCCCGGCGCGCCGGGGATGTTGTCCACGCTGTCCCCGGCCAGCGCCTGCACATCCACCACCTTGTCCGGGCCGACGCCGAATTTCTCCTCGACTTCCTCGGGACCGATGCGGCGGCTCTTCATCGCATCGAGCATCTCCACCCCGCCGCCGACCAGCTGCATCAGGTCCTTGTCCGAGGAGATGATGGTAATCCGTCCGCCCGCCTCGCGCGCGCGGCGTGCCAGCGTGGCGATGATGTCGTCGGCCTCGAACCCCTCCTGCTCGATGCAGGCGATGTTGAAGGCGCGCGTGGCCTCGCGCGTCAGCGGGATCTGCGGGCGAAGATCCTCGGGCATCTCGGCGCGATTGGCCTTGTACTCGGCATAGAGATCGTTGCGAAAGGTATGGCTGCCCTTGTCGAAGATCACTGCGACATGCGTCGGCGCGTCCCGCCCGTCATTGCCGTCGAGATACTTGAAGAGCATGTTGCAGAACCCGGCGACAGCGCCGATGGGCGCACCGTCTGATTTGCGGGTCAGCGGCGGCAACGCGTGAAAGGCGCGGAAGATGAACCCCGAGCCATCGATCAGATGCAGATGGCACCCATTGCCGAAACTCATGCGGCCGATCCTTCCATCTGTATCGGCGAACCGGACGCCGGATCAGCCGGCCGCGCCCCGCTCGGACGCATCCACGAAATCCTCGTGGATGAAGAGCTTGTCGCAATAGCCACAGGTGACGCGTCCGGTTTCGCGCGGCAGGGTCAACCAGACGCGCGGATGGCCCAGCGCCCCCTCGCCGCCATCACAGGACACGCGATAGTCACGAACGATTTGCGTTTCCGGGGCGCCGGGCGCGGCTGTGTCGCGGGTCATTTCCAACCTCTCTTCGCGGGGCGGGGCATTTGCTGTCACCGGAATAATACCCCGCATCACGCCATCGGCAAGACGCGGGATGGTCCGGCTGCGCACCTTATTGCGGCGCCGGGCCGTAGGCGTTGTCCTGCGCATCACCGCGCAGGAAGCCCAGTTCGACCAGCGCCCAGATCCCCGCGATCAACGCCACGAGCCCGACCAGACCCGCAAAGGCACCCGGCACCATGACCTCTGTCGCACCGGCCTGCCCCATGGGCATGCCTTCCATGTGGGGCGTGCTCATCGGCCGGTAGCCGATATTGAAGGTGGACATGAAGGTCATCAGCACCGCAGGACCGTAAAAGAACGCAAGACGCGGCATCGGCGGCTTGCCGCGATCCGCGAGGCGCTTTGTCGCCAGCGCCAGAACCGGATAGAACGCCGCCAGCGTGACGAGCAGGGCGAGCACGCTGCCGATGAACCCGCCACCGAACAGCACAGCGATCATCGCGTTCAGACCGATCATCACGAGCAGCAAGACGATCACCCCGAGCCACCAGCGCCCGCGCGCGATACGTCCTTCGAAAGAAAGAAAAAGATCCATTATACGCCTCCCGCAATGAAACCGGCCTCATGCTGCCGCCGGCACGCTATCCATGCGCGCGGCAAGTGACAAGGGCGCCTCTTCGGGAACGGCGAAGCCCCTGCCGGCGGCCCGGGTTGGTGTGCCCTTTTTATCGCGCGCGCGCGCAGTTATGTAGGTGCCGGATCAGCGGCTCCCCGCCGCGCAGCAGGAGCAGCATTCGTGACACGCGACGCCATAGAGATCGAGGCGCTGAGCAAGACCTACGCCGCCAGCGGGACCGAACCTCCCAAGGAGGCCCTGTCGAATGTGGATCTGACGATCCCGGCCGGGTCCATCTTCGGGCTGCTCGGCCCCAATGGCGCGGGCAAGTCCACGCTGATCAACATCATGGCCGGGCTGGTGACCAAGACGTCGGGCCGGCTGCGCATCTGGGGCTTCGATCAGGACGTGAATCCGCGCCAGTCCCGCGCGGCGATCGGCGTGATGCCGCAGGAACTCAACATCGACCCGTTCTTCACGCCGCGCGCGGCGCTCGATGTGCAGGCCGGGCTCTACGGCGTGCCGAAGGCGCAGCGGCGCACCGACGAAATCCTCGACCTCATCGGCCTTTCGGACAAGGCCGAGGCGTACGCGCGCAACCTCTCGGGCGGGATGCGGCGGCGCCTGCTGCTGGGCAAGGCGCTGGTGCATCACCCCAACGTGCTGGTCCTCGACGAACCGACGGCCGGTGTGGACATCGAGTTGCGCCAGATGCTGTGGCGCAATGTGCGCAAGCTCAATGCGCAGGGCATGACCATCATCCTGACCACGCACTACCTCGAAGAGGCCGAGGCGATGTGCGACGAGATCGCGATCATCAACCACGGCAAGGTCATCGTGCGCGACAGCACCGCCGCATTGCTGTCGCAGCTCGACGGCAAGACGCTGGTCATTCACCCGGACACCCCACCACCGGACCAGATTCCGCTGCCTGACGGCGTGACGTTGCAGCGTCGCGATGACGGCGCGCTCGCATTCAGTTATCGTCGGTCGGTGACGGCGGCGAACGCGATCCTGGACGCGGTTCGCGCAGCCGGGATCGTCATCCGCGACGTGGCGAGCGAAGACCCCGACCTTGAGGATGTCTTCCTCGCGCTGACGTCCGAGCGAGACAGCGCCGCATAGGAGACCGCCGCGGTTTCAGGCCGTGTCCTTCGTCCCCGGCAGCATCCGCCCCAGAACCCGGCCGCCCAGAACATGTACGTGCAGATGAGGCACGTCCTGCACGCCATGGCGGCCGGTATTGGAAATCATCCGATACCCCTCTCCGCCGTCGCCCGGCTGAACGCCGAGTTGCCGGCAGACCGCCCCGATCGCCCGCGTGAAGTCCACGATCTCGGCATCCGTGGCCTCCTGCGCGAAATGGTCGTAGCAGACATACCGCCCCTTGGGGATGACCAGGACATGATGCGGCGCCTGCGGCGCGATATCCCTGAAGGCCAGGCTGTGCTCGGTCTCCAGCACCTTGTCGCTGGGGATCTCACCACGAAGGATGCGTGCGAAGATATTCTGGTCGTCGTAGCTGTAGGTCATGGCGGTCCTCGGGTTTCAGTCGTCAAATAGGTGTTCGGTCGTGGCGATGTCCAGCGCCTGTTCCTGCCCGATATCGAGCAGCCCCGCGAGGGCCGCGGCATTGCGCGCCGCGGAATCGTGCTCGCGAATGCGGCGAAATTGCGCGAACCCGGCATCGCGCAGGCGGTCGCTTTCATAACGAATATCCTGGCGCAGGGCCGGTAGCAGTTGCTGCACGAGCGCGCCGGGTGCCTCGGCACCGATGAGTCCGATACGGCGGGCGTGCCCGGCAAGGTATTCATCGGAAAACGCGCATTGAACCTCGGCGATCCGCGTAACACAGGGATCGGACTCGAAATCCCGGAGCGTCGCGAGGTTGTCAGGGTCGACGCACAGGATCAGGCGATCGGTGTCGTGATAATCGAACAGCATCCGAACCAGCGCGCGGCGGTGGCGCGCACGCTTTTCCAGCGTGGTCTCGATGCCTCCAAGATGGGGCAAGGGGGTGTCGCGCTCGTCGAAGAGGTAGGACATCCGGGGCACGCCGAGCATGTCGCCGAGCCGACCGGCAAACCGCCGCCCGACATGCCACTTCTTGCACACGAGGATCACGAGCTCGCGGTCATGCCCGACGCTGTTGTCGCGCTCCCAGAACCGCCGCGCGAAGCGCCGCCCCTCGCGGCCGCGACTGGTCAGAAAACCGTAGAGGCGACGCCCGCCCCCCGACGCGACAAAGCTGCGCCCCGTCTGCGCGTAAAGCGCACCGAGGCTCTCCTTCAGCGCGGTCGCCTCGGGCGATATCTTGCGCGCGAACAGGAAATCCTGCGCAAGCAGGAAATCATGCTGATCGTTGTAGAAGGTCACCGGCATCCCGTAATCCGAAAACATCAGGAATGTCAGCGTGCGGTTGCGTATCTGCGTAGCCGGAACAAGGTGGCGCACGAGGGTCTGGAAGAACGTCTCATCCGGGATCCATGTCGTTGCGAAGAAGCGCACCACATCCGGCCGTGCCCGGCAAAAGCCGATGACGGCCTCCACGGTCGTGCGGCGTAGGCACCACCATTGCGAACCGATCATCACCTCGATATCGGCCGGGATGGCGCGCCGCAGACCGAGGCGCCGCTGCAGCGCCATGGCGCCATAGAACAGCCGTTTCGAGCTGCGTTCGTTAAAGAAATGACGATAGATCAGCCGCTCGGCGCGCAGTCCCGTCTTGATCCAGCCGGAGGTGAAGAAGTCATAGCTCTCGATATAGTCGGCGTCCTCGGCGTCCAGCACGGCATGCGCATGCTCGGCCGTCTTGATGGGCATGCAGTCGCCCGACAGCATGTAGAAATGCGTCGCATCCGGAAACGCGGCCAATGCGGCCTCCAGCGCGTTCAAAGTCGCGCGCACCAGCGACCACTCGCCCCAGCCGCATTTTACCCTTCGGCGCGCGAAGACCACGCCCCTTTCGCCGGATAACGCATCGCAGAGCCGCCGGAAGGCCGCTGACGACGCACCCGCATCGAAATGAATCGCGACCGCATCGCCGGCGGCTGTCAATTCGCGAACCTGCCGGATGATCCCTTCTGGGTCCTTGTGGCAAAGCAGTATGTAGGCAATGCGCGCCATGCCCCGCCCTTCGAGAGATCCATCAAGCCGGTTCTGTGTACCCCCGTAAGCACCGGATTGAAAAGATGCCACCATGGTGCTTTCTTCCTGCCATGTTTCGCGGCCACAGACGCGCCGTGACACACTGGGCGGAGACGAACGCGAGATGGGATTTCCGGGAACCTGGATGACCGAGAGCGAGAGCGTGGTGTATCGTGTGGTACCGAAATGCGCCTGCTCCACCATCGGTCAGATCATGTATTACAGCGATCATGGCCGGTTCTTCGACGGCGACATTCACGATGCCCGTGACGGGCTGCACAAATGGGCCATCGAGGCGAGCCAGCCGCGCATCACAGAGAACGTGCGCAATCACGGCAGCTTTGCCTTCACCTGCGTTCGCAACCCCTACACGCGGATCCTGTCATCCTTTTTCGACAAGATCTGCGGCATTCAGCGCAACGGCAAGCGCTATCGCGGCAACCTCGTGCCGCTGCTGATCCAGAAATACGGCATCACGGTCGACGGGGATTTCGACCAGATCGCCAGCTTCCGGCGCTTCCTGCTCTTTGCACGCGACACGGTCCGCTGGCGCAAGCCGATGGAGCCGGACATCCATTGGTCCGCCGTGTCGGGCCATGTGGGAACCTTCATCGCCAATGGCGGACGCTACGACCACATCTTCTTCACCGAGGATTTCAACACTGGCATGCAGCAGGTCCTCGACAACATCCCATGCCGCCACCCCGTCGATCTGAACGCGATCCCGCGCTTCAACGAATCGGAAGGCCACGGTCCCAAACGCGCCCACCCGGTCGAAGACTATTTCGACGACCTGTCGATGCATCTGGTCTACGAGATGTACAAGCGCGATTTCGAACTGTTCCGCTACGATTTCGAGAACCCGGCCAACAAGATGCCGATTGGCGAGATCGACCTGGACGAGGTGCACGCCAAGCTCGGCGACTGAGCCCGGCGCGCGTCAGCCGGTCTTGTCCTCGAACTGGCAAAGATCGCGGATCAGGCACTCGGCGCAGGCCGGCTTGCGGGCGCGGCACACATAGCGGCCGTGAAGGATGAGCCAGTGATGGGCATGGCGCTGGAACTCCGCCGGTACGTGATCCTCGATCGCGCGCTCAACGGTCAGGGTGTCCTTTCCGGGGGCAATACCGGCGCGATTCCCCAGCCGGAAAATATGCGTATCCACCGCCTGCGCCGGCATGCCCCACCACATGTTGAGCACGACATTGGCTGTTTTGCGCCCAACCCCGGGAAGGGCCTGCAGCGCCGCCCGGCTCGACGGGACGACACCGTCATGGTGCTCGATCAGGATGCGTGACAGCTTGATGACGTTCTTCGCCTTGTTGCGATACAGCCCGATGGTGCGGATATGCTGCGCCACGCCGTCCTCGCCCAGCGCCAGCATCGCCTGCGGCGTATCGGCAACGGCGAAAAGCGTGCGTGTCGCGCGATTGACGCCGACATCCGTGGCCTGTGCGCTCAACAGGACCGCGACCAGCAGTGTGAAGGCATCGCGATGCTCCAACTCGCCGGCCGGCGCAGGGTCGGCCTGCCGGAAGCGGCTGAAGATCTCGTGCATGCTGCGATAGTCGAGCTGACGTGCCATTGGCATGCTATGCAACAGCCGCGAACGGGCGGCAAGCCGTCGGATGCGCAGCTTTCGGGTCGCCGACCTTCTGGCAGCATGCCATGATCCGATCCCTCACCTGCCGGAGCCCGTATCGCAGCATGACCTCACGAACCGAAACCGACGCCTATCACTACCGGGTCATCGCGCGCGCGCTCGACATCATCGATTCGCCGGGCGGCACCGCGCTGACGCTTGAGGCGCTGGCCGACCGGGTCGGGTTGAGTCCCGCACATTTCCAGCGTGTCTTCAGCCGTTGGGCCGGCGTGTCGCCCAAGCGGTATCAGCAGTATCTGGCGCTCGATCATGCGCGGCGCCTGCTGGCCGCGCGGCACACAACGCTGGATGTCGGCGAGCGCCTCGGCCTGTCCGGGACCGGGCGGCTGCATGATCTGTTCGTCACATGGGAGGCCATGACCCCCGGCGAATACGCCCGCGCTGCCGGGGGGCTGACCATACGCTGGGCCTGGTGCGACTCACCGTTCGGGCCGATGCTGGCCATGGCCACGGATCGCGGCCTCTGCGCGCTGGGCTTCAGCGCGGTGCACGGGGCTGACGCAACCTTCACGGACCTCGCCGCGCGCTGGCCCGGTGCCAGCTTCACCGAAGACCGGCCCGCCGTGGAGCCGCTGGCGCGGCGCGCCCTGTCGCGCAACGACTCCGACTTGCCGCTGCACGTCTTTGGCGGCCCATTTCAGCGCAAGGTCTGGGAGGCGCTGCTGCGACTGCCACCCGGCCGCGTGACCACCTATGCGGATATCGCGGCGGCGGTGGGCAACCCCGGCGCGCATCGCGCCGTGGGCACTGCGGTCGGACGCAACCCGCTCGCACCGCTGATCCCCTGCCATCGCGTGCTGCGTCGCGACGGGGCGCTGGGCGGGTATCGCTGGGGCCTTCCGATCAAGCGCGCCATGCTGGCGCGCGAGAGCGCGCAGCACGACAACGCGCCGGGCTCGACCTAACCTTCTCATACCCATCACGGGCTCTGTTCGCGCCTGCGGCGGGGTGATATGAATACCATGCGAGCTGCCCGAACGCGGCAGCGCATGAGCGAGGCCAACGAGATGCAATCCAAGACACCTATCATACTGGCAAGCGCAGGCATCCTGTTTCTGGCGGCCTGCACGGACCCCTACACGGGCGCGCCCGATCGCACGCGCAGCGGCGCGTTGGCGGGCGCGGCGCTGGGCGGCTCGGTCGCTGCAGCGACGGGCAGCGGAAGTCGGCTGGGCCGCACCCTGATCGGCGCCGGCATCGGGGCCGCAGCGGGCGGCGTCATCGGCGCTCAACTCGACCGGCAGGCGCAGGATCTGCGCCGCGACCTCGGCGACGACCGCATCGACATCCGCAACACCGGCCAGGAGCTGGTCGTCACGATGCCGCAAGAGATCCTGTTCGCCACCGACAGCGCAACCGTACGCCCGGATCTGCGGCGCGATCTGCGCGCCATGGCCGGCAATCTGCAAAGCTATCCCGACAGCCGGATCCAGATTATCGGCCACACGGACAGCACCGGCGCGGCCAGCTACAACCAGAACCTGTCCGAACGCCGGGCGAATTCGGTGGCGGGCGTCCTCATCGATGCCGGTGTTCCGTCCCGGCGCATCAATTCGATCGGGCGCGGCGAGACGCAGCCGGTGGCAACCAATCTGACGCCGGAAGGGCGCGCGCAAAACCGTCGCGTCGAGATCATCATTCGCCCGACCGAGGCCTGACACCAGGCGACGTCGCGTGGGAGCATGCCGGGGCCGGAGCCATCCGGCCCCGGTCGCGATGCCCGGTCCGGGCTCCAACCCACCGACCGCGTAGGAGGTCGCGTATGCCGTTTCAGAAGGTGCATTCCGAAAAGCTGGCGCAATCGGTGGTCCGCCAGATCGAGCTGCTGATCCTGCGGGGAATCCTGCGCCCCGGCGAGCGCCTGCCCGCCGAGCGCGAGCTTGCCGAGAAACTCGGTGTCTCGCGGCCGTCGCTGCGCGAGGCCATCGCGGAGTTGCAGCATCGCGGGCTGCTCACCAGCCGCGCGGGGGCCGGAATCTATGTCGCGGAGGTGCTTGGCTCGGCCTTCTCGGACGCCTTGATGGAGCTGTTCGCCAATCACGACGAAGCGGTCTTCGATTATGTGTCGTTTCGACGCGATCTTGAGGGCATGGCTGCCGGGCGGGCCGCGCGACTTGGTTCGGAAACCGATCTGAAGGTCATCGACGCGATCTTTCACAAGATGGAAGACGCCCATGCCAAGCGCAACCCGGCCGAGGAAGCCCGGCTCGACGCCGAGTTTCACCTTTCGATCGTCGAGGCGTCGCACAATGTCGTCATGCTCCACATGATGCGCGCCATGTTCGACCTGTTGCGCGAAGGGGTGTTCTACAACCGACAGATGATGTTCAAGCGCCGCATGACGCGCGAGATGCTCCTCGATCAGCATCGCGCCATCAATGACGGCATCCAGTCGCGCGACCCCGAACGCGCCCGGGGCGCCGTCGAGGCGCATCTCGACTACGTCGAGGAAACGCTGCACGATCTGAAGGAGTGCGAAAGGAACGAGGCCATCGCGCGACAACGGTATGAGCACGAGCAGTCGCGCTGATCAGGGGCGCTCCACGGCGCAAGGCTGATCCGCCGCACCCTGCGCAAGCGATGCCACCAGAGACCGACGCGCCCGCCACCGCAGTGACGGGCGCTGCCATCGGATCCCGAGGGAGCGAAGCGGCGGCCGGCGTTCCGCAACCGCTTCAGTGCAGCCGTTTCTCGACCTCATCGATGGATGTGTCGATACGCTTGTTTGCCTGCTCGGCGCTCATCCGTTCGGCGATCACATCGCGCGCGGCGGCCGTCGCGATAGTGGCTGCCTGATTGCGAACCTCTCGGATCGCCGCCCGTTCCGCGGCTGCGATCTGTTCCTGCGCCGCCTGCATGCGCCGCGCGACGGAGCGTTCCAGATCCGCCTTCGCCTCACGCGCGCTCTGCGCGGCCTCTTCCTTGGCGCGCGCCACGATGCGGTCGGCCTGCCCCTGCACCTCCTTGTGTTGGCGCTCGTAGGAGGCCAGAAGCGACTGTGCTTCCTCGCGCAACTTGCGGGCTTCGTCGAGATCGTTGCGGATGCCGTCCGCGCGCTTGTCGAGCCAGGCAAGGATGTACTTGTGCACGCCGAAATAGGCCAGGATCCCGACGAAGATCACGAAGGCAATCGCGACGACGATGTCCGTGTTGTAGAGCGAGAAGAAGGGCTTTCCCTCGACCGCGGCTGCCGCGGGCGCCGCGAGGACGCCGGTGATGACGCCTGCAGCCGGAATGGCATGACGCAGCATCATGTTGTCCCCTTCTGATTGAGGTTGTCATCGACGGCGGCTTTCACGGTGTCGGCATCGGCCTTCACGTCCAGCTCGGCCAGCAGTTCCTGCGCCGTCTCACGCGCGACTGTCTGTACCGTCTCCAGCGCGTTCGCCTCGATCTCGGCGATGCGCTCCTGCGATTCCTTCTGTTGCGCGTCGATCTTCGCATCGGCCTCGGCGATGGCCTCGGCGAGCTCGGCGCGCATCTCGGCGTTGGTCTTCTCGACGATCTTCGCCGCCTCGGCCCGCGCGTCGGCCAGCGCCTTCTCATAAGCTTCTTCGGCCTGCGCGGCCTTTTGCTTGAGCTCTTCCGCCGCGGCGATGTCGTTGGTGATCGCGCCGCTGCGTTCGGCGAGGACGGTACCGATGCGCGGAATCGCAAGCCGCGACAGGATCAGGTACATCACCACCAGCGTGACGACCAGCCAGAAGATCTGATTGGGAAATGTCGAAAAATCGAGCTGCGGCATGCCGACCGCGTCATTGCCCGTTGTGGTTGGCTCAGCCATACCGGCCTCCTTCAGCGGCGCCCAGTTCGTGACGCCGGGCGCGGGAGATCCCGGCCCGGCCACAAGACAGGAGCGTCAGCTCAGACGGCAAACATGAGCAGAAGCGCGACGAGGAACGAAAAGATCCCGAGCGCTTCGGCAAAGGCGATGCCGATGAACAGCATCGCGGTCTGTCCGGGTGCCGCCGACGGGTTGCGCAGGGCGCCCGACAGGAAATTGCCGGCAATGTTGCCCACACCCATCGCGGCGCCGCCCATGCCGATGGCGGTCAGGCCCACGCCGATGAATTTGCCCAGCTCTGCGATATCGCCTTCCATGAGTTTTCTCCTGTGGTTGGAATGGCTGTTTTCGGATCCTGACGGCCGATCAGTGGCTCGGATGCAGCGCATCCTTCAGATAGACGCATGTCAGGATGGTGAAGACGTAGGCCTGTATGACGGCCACCAGCAGTTCCAGCGCATAAAGCGCCGTCACTGCGAGAATAGGAACGAAAGCGGCGACACCCAGCGCGCCGGCAAACCCCGCAAAGACCTTCGCGACGGCATGGCCGGCCATCATCGCCCCGGCGAGACGGATGGAATGGCTGACCGGACGCACGCAGTACGAGATCAGTTCGATCAGCGCCAGCACCGGCCGCAGCGCCAGAGGCGCGCTGTCGATCCAGAACAGCTTGAGAAACGCCGCGCCATTGAGCACGAAGCCCAGAACCGTGACCGAGATGAACACCGCCAGCGCCATCGTCGCCGTGACCGCGATATGCGATGTCGGCGTGAAGGCGAACGGGATCAGCCCGAGCACATTGGCAAAGAAGATGAACATGAAGATGGTCATGATGTGCGGGAAGAAGCGAAGCGCATCCTTGCCGGCCACATCCTCGACCATCTGCCGGATGAAGCCATAGCTCAACTCGCCGATCGACTGCACGCGCGAGGGGATGATCGCCCGGTGACGCGTGCCCGCCACCAGCAGCAGACTGACCACGACGATGGTCAGGAACATCCACAGCGTCACATTCGTCGGCGTGTACCAGTGCACGGCGTCGCCACCGAACAGGGGCTTCACGATGAACTGGTTCATCGGTTCGATGACAAAACCGGGGGAATCAGCCACGTCTCTCGTCCTCTTCCTTGTCGTCGGCGTCCTGCGCCGCCGCGCCCTTGTCGGCCGCCGTGTTCAGTTCATCCGCGGTACGCAGCATGACCCGAACCCCGGCGGCGAAACCCAGCAGTGTGAACAGCACCAGCATGATAGGGCGGGTGCCGAACAGCACGTCGAGCCCGTAGCCGATGCCGAAGCCGATCAATAGACCGGTAACCAGCTCCAGCACCATACGCCAGGCCACCTGCGCCTGACTGTGGTGATCTTCCTTTCGCGGGGCCGGATCGCGCGCCTTCTTAGCCGCGGCGATCCGCGCTTCGAGCTTCGCCAGCCGCGTCCGGTGATCCGGATCGCTCATCCGCTCCTGCCCCCTTGATGTCGGCGCGGAAGCTAGAAGCGTGCCCCAACAGAGTCAAGCGCGAAGCGCTGCCGCCGCACGCTACGCAAGTATTTGATTAAAAGCAATAATCCATTTTCCCTGCAATCGGCGTCCGGCAAAGGGGCGGGCCGGGGTGGCCGTTTCGGGGGCGCAAGGTCATTCAACCTTTCGGTTGACTCACGAAGCAGGGCGCGTATCCGACACCCATGACCAGCAGGCTCGACGCCATCTTCACGGCCCTCGCCGATCCGACACGGCGCGCCATCCTCGGCATGCTGCTGGAAGACGATATGGCCGTCACCGATGTCGCGGAGCCTTTCGAAATGTCGCTGGCCGCGATTTCCAAGCATCTGGGTATACTCGCGGCGGCGGGGCTCATCACGCAGGAACGGCTGGGCCGAGTCAAATGGTGCAGGCTCGAACCCGACGCGCTGCGGGATGCAAGCGTCTGGATGCAGGCCTTCGGGCAGTTCGAGCCGGTCCATCTCGACGCCTTCGAGCGCTACCTCGCGGCCGAGCTGGCCTCGGACGCCGGTCCCGTCACCGAACCGCCAAATGCGGCGAACGCCGAGGCCTCGCCTATTTTGCAACCCCCGCACCCGTCGGCGCCGGATCCTCATTCTTGAGCAGGATCATCAGCGCCGCGGCGGTCAGGACGACCCCCGGCACCGCGAGGAGCGGCGGCACCCCCTGCCCCAATGCCAGCTCCCACAGGATCACCCAGCTCGGCACGAGATAGGTGTAGGCCATGACCTTGGCCGAGGGCAGCCGCAGCGCGGCGTATTGCAGCAGCGAGAAGGTCACGGCGCTGGCAAAGACCGCGATATAGAACAGCGTGGCCCAGACGATTGCCGGCAACTCCAGCCAGGCCGTCGCACGCAGATCGGACCAGCCCCAGCCCACCAGCAGGATCGTCCCGCCGACCATGACCAGCGCGGTCGACACAAGGGGCGGCTCGCCCCGGTTGAGCTTGCGCAGAAGCGGGGTGACAGCGGCATGCGCGATACATCCGACGAAGAAAATCGCCTCGCCACGCCCGACCTCGAACGCCGCGAGCGCGCGCGGGTCACCGCGAAAGATGACCCACAAGGCCCCGGCGCCCCCGATGGCAAGCGCTGCAGCCATGCGCGGCGTCGTCACCTGCCGCAACCACAGCCAGCCGAACGCCGCGCTCATCAGAGGGGTCAGGGTGAAGACCGCGCTTGTCGAGACAGGCGGCGCGGTCTTCAGGCCTTCGAACATCAGCACGAAATACGCCGCGAACAGCCCGCCCAGCAGAAAATAACGCCACGGCGCCGCGAAATACGCCCGCCGCAACCCAGGGCCGACAATGGCGAGCGCGCCCAGCAGAACCGCGGCAATCGCAAAACGCACCGTCGTGATCGCCGAGGGCGCGATTTCGTTCGCCGCCAGAGCCCCCAGGCTGAACGATCCCGCAACCAGTGCCGAGAAGGTCAGCATCGCGATATGCCCGCGAAGGGCGGGGCGCGCGACGGCCGTCATGATTTCGGCTTCGACAGGGGCCATCCCTCGGCATCGGCCTTGAGATGCGCAACGAAGCGCTGCACCTTGAGACTGCGATGCAGGTCCATGTGCGTGACCAGCCAAAGCGGCGCATCCCAGGCGGCGCGCGCTGGCAGAACCTCGGTGAGACCGGCATGCCGTGCGGCGACATGTCGGGGCAGAAAGCCCAACCCGGCCCCCGACAGCACCGCTTCCTCCAAGGTGCGAAGGTCATCGCTGCGAAAAACGATCCGCTCGCGCGGGACATTTTCGTCGAGCCAGCGCAGGAAGGGCACGCGCGCCACCGCCGCATCGCCACCGGCGAAGAGATGCGCGGCAAGCTCAGCCTCGCCACCCGGCAGGCCGTGCCGGGCGACATAGTCGGCCGCGGCGTACAGCGCGTGGCGCTGGACAAGAAAGGGCTGAACGACGTTGTCGGGGTCTTCCGGTGCGGCGCCCGCGCGGATCGCCACATGCGCCTCGCCATATTCCAACCGGAACAGCCGCGTATCCGTCAACAGCCGCACCACCAGTTCCGGGTGCTGCGCCTGAAAGCGCGCGAGGCACGGCACCAGGAATTCCGACAGCCCGGGGATCGCGGTCACGAGCAGCTCGCCCGACACGCTGTCGCCGCGACCACGCAGCCGGCCGGCCAGTTGACTGAACTGATCATCCGTGGCCTGCGCCACCTGCAGCAGATCAACCCCCGCCTCGGTCGCGGTATATCCGCGCGCGTGGCGCTGAAACAGCTTCACGCCCAGCCGCTCCTCCAGCGCATCCACATGCCGGATCACGGTGGCATGATGCACCCCCAGCGCATTCGCGGCACCGCTCACGGTTCCGGCGCGGGCCACATGATAAGCGGTGCGGATTTCGTCCCAATTGTCCAACGGCATCATCCCGACCAAAGGTACTGTGACAGCATCTGCTCATACCCGCGCAACGGCCGCAAGGCCCGCGCCGAAGCGCCATCGGCCGCGCGCACGCGGGCGGATGAACGCCAGATCGCAGGGGGCGCGCTTTGCGGCTTTTGCGCCTGCATTCGCGGCGCTATGGTGGCCAAATGAAGGCGATACGAAACACGCCAGACGAGCTTGTTCTCGAGAACCGGCCCTGGGCAGCCGCCGTGATGACAGCCATGATGATCCTGATCACCGCCGGCTTCGGCGTCGGGCAGATCCTGGCTGGCGAGACGCTGGAAGGCGTGGCGATCCTTGTCGTGGGCGGCGCCTTCGGCGGTGGCGGTTTCGTCGCCTATGCCCAGCTCGATCAGTTGAGTCTGGATCGCGCGGCCGGCGTCATCACGCTGCGCCGCACTCATCTGTTCGGCACGCGGCAGGAAACGCTGCCGCTGCATCGGCTGCAACGCGTCGAGGCGCAGGGACGCGGCTATGCCGGCCTTGGCGTGCAGAGCGGCCCGCACCAGCGCCGGCGACCGCAGCGACTGGCGCTGGTTCTGGATGGCGACGACACCGAGCCCGAGATCCGGCCGCTGACACGCACCTTCACACGCGGCGCGGTGGTTCACGACGCGATCGCCGAGATCGAGCGCTGGCTGCAGCAGCCCAGGGAGCCGGGCAAGCAACGGGCCAAGGCCGGGCGCGGCGGGCCGCGCGGATCGCGCCGGACGGGTTCGCCTTGACTCGGGCGCGGCGGTGACGTAACCGACGCATCTCATCTGGAAGCGGACACGCTTCCGGTCCTGTGCCGTGTGCCGGGATCGCCGCCCGCCAGCGAGTTTCGCCCGCGGGTGCCATTGGTGATTGCGCAACCCGTCTTATGTGGCGGGCAGGGAAACGGCTTTGGGAGGCCGCAGATGTTCGAGAACCTGTCCGAACGCCTCTCCGGTGTGTTCGACCGGCTCACCCGGCAGGGCGCGCTCAGCGAAGAGGACGTGAAGACGGCGCTGCGCGAGGTGCGCGTGGCGCTGCTGGAAGCCGACGTTTCGCTGCCGGTCGCGCGCGATTTCATCAAGCGAGTGCAGTCCAAGGCCACGGGCGCGGCGGTGACCAAATCGGTTACGCCGGGCCAGCAGGTCATCAAGATCGTCCATGACGAACTGAAGGCTACACTGACGGGCGATGAGGACCCCGGCGCGCTCAAGATCGACAATCCGCCAGCGCCGGTGCTGATGGTCGGGCTGCAGGGCTCGGGCAAGACCACCACCACCGCCAAGCTGGCGCGCCGCCTGTCCGAGCGTGAGGGCAAGCGCGTGCTGATGGCCTCGCTCGACACCAATCGCCCCGCCGCGATGGAGCAGCTGGCGGTGCTGGGCCAGCAGATCGGCGTGGACACGCTGCCCATCGTCCCCGGCGAGACGGCGGTACAGATCGCGAAACGCGCCAAGACCCAGGCCGGACTCGGCGGCTACGACGTCTATCTATTGGACACGGCCGGGCGGCTGCATATCGACAACGTTTTGATGGACGAGGTTCAGGCGGTGCGCGACGTCGTCCAGCCGCGCGAGACGCTGCTCGTCGTCGACGGGTTGACGGGGCAGGACGCCGTCAACGTCGCGTCGGAATTCGACGGCAAGGTCGGCATCACCGGCGTCGTGCTCACCCGCATGGATGGCGACGGGCGCGGGGGTGCCGCGCTGTCGATGCGCGCGGTCACCGGCAAGCCCATCCGCTTCGTGGGCATCGGCGAGAAGACCGACGCGCTCGAGGGATTCGACCCCGAACGTATCGCGGGCCGCATCCTCGGCATGGGCGACATCGTCGCCCTCGTCGAGAAGGCGCAGGAGACCTTCGAGGCCGAGCAGGCCGAGCGCATGATGAAGCGCTTCCAGAAGGGCCAGTTCAACATGAATGACCTGCGCACCCAGCTTGAGCAGATGCTCAAGATGGGGGGCATGGAAAGCGTGATGGGCATGATGCCCGGCATGGGCAAGATGGCCAAGCAGGCCGAGAGCGCCGGCTTCGACGACAAGATGCTGCGCCGCCAGATCGCGCTGATCCAGTCGATGACGAAGAAGGAACGCGCCAACCCGCAGATCCTGCAGGCCAGCCGCAAGAAGCGCATCGCCAAGGGCGCCGGGCTGGAGGTACCCGAGCTCAACAAGCTGCTCAAGCAGCACCGCCAGATGGCAGACATGATGAAGAAGATGGGCAAGAAGGGCATGCTCAAGCAGGCCATGGCGGGGATGATGGGCAAGGGCGGCGGCCAGCCCGACCCGTCGCAGATGGACCCGGCCGCATTGCAGCAGATGGCCAAGGGCATGGGGCAGATGCCCGGCATGGGCGGCGGCCTGCCGCAGGGCCTCGGCGGCATGGGACGCAAGAAATGATCGACACCCCCGAGATTCAGACCGCGCGGCTGCGCCTGAGACCGCCATCGCAGGCCGATTTCCCGGCCGAGGCGACGTTTCTGGCCTCGGAGCGGGCCCGCTTCGTCGGTGGCCCGATGAACTCGGAGGAAGCCTGGCGTTCGCTGGCCATGATCCTCGGGCACTGGGCGTTGCGCGGCTATGGTTTCTTCGCCGTCGAGGAGCGCGACACCGGCACCTATTGCGGGCGCGTCGGCCCCTGGTTTCCCGAGGGCTGGCCGGAGCCCGAAATCGGCTGGACGGTGAGCGCCGGGGCCGAAGGGCGCGGGATCGCCCGCGAGGCGGCCGAAGCGGCGCGATGCCATGCCTATGACACGCTCGGCTGGCCGACCGCGATCAGCCTGATAGATCCTGCCAATACCCGCTCGATCGCGCTGGCCGAGCGGCTGGGCTGCCATTACGAGCGCGATTTCCGTCATGTGCGTTACGGTCGCATTGGGGTCTGGCGCCACCCCGCCCCGGAGGCCCTGCAATGACCGATCCGGTCCACCCCTCCCCGCCCCTGCCCGCGAATGGCGCGGCAGACGACACCGACCGCGCCGCGGAACTGCTCAAGGCGCATCGCGACAGCATCGACCGGCTGGATGCGATCCTCGTCTACACGCTGGCCGAACGGTTCAAGCACACGAAACAGGTCGGCAGCCTGAAAGCC
>LFIK01000088.1_pt1 | contig 56303 bp, 56 predicted proteins | sample 643401 | NCBI WGS metagenome assembly LFIK01 (sample SAMN03777447, study PRJNA286221) | soda lake metagenome | biome: soda lake; feature: Kulunda steppe; material: water; isolation source: sample T5-Br brine of Lake Tanatar-5 | place: Russia: Kulunda steppe | collected 2010-07
CACCGCCCCCCGCACCGCCCCCCGCACTGCCCGCCCGCACTGCCCCCGGTCCGCACCCCGGTCCGCATCCCGGTCCGACTCGCAGTCCGACTCGCAGTCCGACTCGCAGTCCGCATCGCAGTCCGCGTCCCGCTCGGACCGGGGGCTTGATCATTGCGCGCGCGCAATGTCCTATGTGGGGATGAGCAACAACACCTCCCGCCCGCCCGATGTCGATGCCGCCTATGCCCTGTCGGGCATCGAGGAATGCCGCAGGCTCTACGCCGACTGGGCCGACAGCTACGACCAGGGCTTCGCGCAGGCGCGCGGCTACATCCTGCCCGCACAGGTGGCAGCGGCGTGGCGCGCCGCCGCGGCGCCTCGCGGGCCGGTGCTGGACGTGGGCGCGGGGACCGGGCTGGTGGCGCAGGCGTTGCGCATGGCGGGGCATGCAGGCGCCATCGACGCGGTGGACCTGTCGGCCGAGATGCTCGAGATCGCCCGCGCGAAGCAGCTTTACCGTCACCTGATCACCGCCGACATCACGCAACCGCTGCCCGCGGAGCATGGACCCTGGGCCGGGTTTCTGAGCGCCGGGACCTTCACCCATGGTCATGTCGGCCCCGAGGCGCTGCCCCCGCTCCTGGACCGCGCGATCCCCGGCGCCGTGGTGGCCTTCGCCGTCAATCTGGGCGTGTGGGAGGCGCGCGGTTTCCCGCAGGCGCTCGCCGCGCTCGCCCCGCGCATCACCGACCCCGAGATGATCGACACCGCGATCTACGGCGCGGGCGGGGACGATCGCGCGCGGATCGTGCGGTTTTCGACACGGTGAGCGCCCCGCCCCCGGACACGCTGTGCATCGGCGCGGCGCATTGGGACGTGATCGCCCATGCCGATGCAGCCGCGATGCGCGGCGACGACCTGCCCGGCCGCGTGCGCATGGCGCCCGGCGGCGTGGCGCTGAACCTTGCGTGCGCGCTCGCGGCCGAGGGTCGCCACCCCGCGCTCCTGGCCGCGATCGGGCGTGACGCGGCGGGCCGGGCGCTGGCGCGACGGCTGCGCACACTCGGCGTGCGCGACGCGATGCTGCGCGTCGCCGCCGCGCCGACCGGCGCCTATGTGGCAATCGAGGATGGCGGCGGGCTGGTGGCCGCGGTGGCCGCGACAGGGCCGCTCGATGCTGCCGGGACCGAACTGCTGGCGCCGCTGGCCGACGGGCGGCTGGCCTCAGCGGACCGGCCCTGGACCGGGGCGGTGGTGGTGGACGGCAACCTTGCCCCCGCAGCGCTTGCCGCGCTCGCCGCGCATCCCGGGCTTGCCGGGGCGCCGTTGGCGGTGGCCGGCGCCTCGCCCGCCAAGGCGCCCGCACTGCGCGCGTTGCTGGGGCGCGAGGGCGTGGCCTTCTACCTCAACCGGGCCGAGGCCGAAGCGCTGTGCGACGCGCCGGCGCGATCGACCGCCGAAGCCTGCGCGACGCTGCTTGCGGCGGGTGCGGCATGCGCGGTGGTCACCGATGCCGCGCGCCCCGCTGCGGCCGCGACGCGCACCCCGCATGTCATCGTCACCGCCATGCCGCCGCGCGTCGTCGCCAGCCGCATCACCGGCGCTGGCGACGCGTTCATGGCCGCGCATCTGGCCGCGCTCTGGCGCGGCACTCCGGCAGCCGGGGCGCTGACCCATGCGCTCGCCTGCGCGGCCACCCATATCACCGAAGGACCCCCCGCATGAGCCTGTTCGTCGATGCCCCCGAAGTGGCAAAGGCCCGTCGCAGCGGCGCGCCGCTGGTTGCGCTCGAATCGACCATCATCACCCACGGCATGCCGTGGCCCGTGAACCTTGAAACCGCGCGCGCGCTGGAAGCCGAGATCCGCGCCGCGGGCGCCGTGCCCGCGACCATTGCGGTGATGGCGGGGCGCGTGCATGTCGGGCTCCGGGACGCAGAGCTGGAACAGCTCGCCCGCGCGCAGGACGTGATGAAGCTCAGCCGCGCCGATCTGGCGCTGTGCCTCGCCGAGGGCCGCAGCGGTGCGACGACCGTCGCCGCAACGATGATCTGCGCCGCGCGCGCCGGGATCGCGGTCTTCGCCACCGGCGGGATCGGCGGTGTGCATCGCGGGGCCGAGGACAGCTTCGACATCTCCGCAGACCTGCACGAGCTGGCGCAGACCTCGGTGACGGTGGTGGCCGCGGGGGCGAAGGCGATCCTGGACCTGCCCAAGACGCTCGAGGTGCTGGAAACGCTGGGCGTGCCGGTGATCGGCTACGGGCAGGACGCGTTCCCGGCCTTCTGGTCGCGCGACAGCGGCCTGCCCGCGCCGCTGCGGCTGGACAGCCCTGCGGCGGTCGCCCGCGCCCATGCAGTCCGCGCCGCGCTTGGGCTGCCTGGCGGGCAACTGCTCGCCAACCCCATCCCCGCGGCCGACGAAATCCCCCGCACCGAGCTTGCACCGCTGATCGCGCAGGCGCAGACCGAGGCCGCGCGCGCAGGCATTGCAGCCAAGGCCGTCACGCCCTATCTGCTGCAGCGACTGAACGAGCTCACCGACGGGCGCACGCTGCGCGCGAATATCGCGCTGGCGCGCAACAACGCGCGGCTTGCGGCGCGGATTGCCGCCGCGCTGCCCACCCTGCCCGATCCCCAGCACGGAGACCCCGCATGACCGACGATGACGATCACGCCAAGCGCGGCCCCGTCGCGCAACTGCGCACCAGCTTCCTGACCGGGCTGGCGGTGATCGCGCCCGTGGTGCTGACGTTGTGGGTGGTCTGGACCGCGATCACCTGGATCGACGGGCTGGTGCTGACGCTGATCCCGCGCAGTTATCGCCCCGAGGCGCTGCTGGGCTGGGACGTCACCGGCCTGGGCGTGATCATGTTCCTGGTGATCACCGTGCTGATCGGCACCTTTGCCAAGGGGCTGATCGGGCGCACGCTGATCGGCTTCGGCGAGCGCATCGTCGAGCGCATGCCCGTGGTGCGCACCATCTACAACGCGGTCAAGCAGATCGCCGACACGATCCTGTCGCGCAAGCAGCCGACCTTCGACCGCGCCTGTCTGGTGGAATACCCGCGCCGCGGCATCTGGGCGGTGGCGTTCATCTCGGCGCGCGCGCGGGGCGAGGTTGCCGAGCAGCTGGACAATGGCGGCGAGACCATCAGCGTTTTCCTGCCCACGACCCCCAACCCGACCTCGGGGTTCCTGCTGTTCGTGCCGCGCGCCGATGTGATCGAGCTGGACATGAACGTCGAGGATGCGGCGAAGCTGGTGATCTCGGCCGGGCTGGTCTACCCCGACGGGCGGCTGGCCCCGCGCGTGAAGGGCCAGCCAGAGGCGGTTACGAAGGGCTGATCAGCGCTCGGCGGCGGCGATCATGGCCGGGCGGATGCGGCGTTCGACGATCTCGGGCGTGATCGGGCCCGCGAAGCGCAGCATCACCGTGCCGTCGCCCGCCACCACATAGGTTTCGGGCACCCCGTAAAGCCCCCAGTCCAGCGCCATGCGCCCCGAGGCATCGGCCCCGATCGCGGCGAAGGGGTTGCCGAGCTCATCGAGGAAATCGAGCGCGCGGTCCGGATCGTCGCGGTAGTTGACGCCGTAGATCGGCACCTCCTGCGCCAGCTCCTCGAGCAGCGGATGCTCGGCGCGGCATGGCGCGCACCAGCTTGCCCAGTAGTTCACCAGCTTGACCTCGCCGTCGCGCAGCGTGGCGTCATCGAACAGCGGCTTGCCCTCGAGCTCGGTCAGCACCACGGCCGGCGCGGGTTGCCCCTCGCGCGCCGAGGGCAGCGCGTCGCGGTCCTCGCGGATGTTGCCGAAGTAGAACAGCGCCGCCAGCGCCGCGAAGGCCACCGGAGGGATCATCATCAGGGGTTTGATCTTCATTTCGGTCCGTCCTGTCTCGCCTCGACCTGCTCAAGCTGGGCGCGCACGCGGCGTGCACGCAGCCAGTACCATCCGACCATGCCGCCCAGCAGCGCCAGCGATGCGGCATAGGAGGCCAGCACCCACAGCGCGTAATCGCCCAGATCCGGCATCAGTTCATCCTTTCGCGCGTCAGCAGCGCCTTCATGCGGCGGGCGCGGATCTCGGTCCGCGTGCCCAGCAGCACCAGCGCCAGAAAGATCAGCCCGAAGCCCACCATCGAGATGTAGAGCGGCGCCTTGTAGGCCCAGTCCATCCGCGTGCCCGGCTGCAGCGACAGCGACGCGCCCTGATGCAGCCCCTGCGTCCAGAAGAACGCCGCGTAGCGCGACAGGAGCGCGAAGACCGAGCCCACAAGGCACAGCACCGCGGTCAGGTCGGCGCCCGTGTCGGGGTCCTCGATCGACGACCAGAGCGCGATGTAGCCAAGGTAGAACAGGAACAGGATCAGGAAGCTGGTCAGCCGCGGGTCCCACACCCACCAGGTGCCCCAGATCGGCTGCCCCCACAGCGCGCCGGTGATCAGCGCGATCGCCGTCATCACCAGCCCCGCGGGCGCCGCCGCCTTGGCCGCCAGCGCACTGACATGGTGGCGCCGGATCACCCAGATCAGCGAGGCAACCAGCATCATGATCCACGCATTGATCGCCATCAGCGCCGAGGGCACATGCAGGAACACGATCTTGACGGTCGAGCCCTGGCGGAAATCGTCGGGGGTGAAGAAGAACCCCCACACCAGGCCCACCGTGGTCACCACCGCCGCCGCCCAGGCCACCCCCGGCAACAGCCAGTCCGAGGTGTGCATGAACTTGCGCGGGTTCGCATATTCCCAGACCGACGCCATGATTTTCCCCTATCCTCGCGCCAACGGGCGCTCAACGAAATCCGATACGGCTCACCGAAGGTTTATCCGCAGCACCGCCGCCGAGGCAAAGGGCAAGAGCGCCACCGACCCCGCGGTGATGCCGGCAAGCAGCGCGAGCGGCGTGCTCACCGGCAGGCCCAGCGCGCCGCGGCTGACCAGCTCGGCGCCGTAGACCAGCGTCGGGATGTAGAGCGGCAGCACCAGCAGCGACAGCAGCAACCCGCCGCGCTTGAGCCCCACCGTCAGCGCCGCGCCGAAGGTGCCGATCACCGACAGCGCCGGCGTGCCCAGCAGCAGCGAGAGCACCAGCCAGCCATAGGCCGGCGCGGGCAGGTTCAGCAGCACGCCCAGCACCGGCGCGGCCAGCACCAGCGGCAGCGCGGTGGTGATCCAGTGCGCCAGCGCCTTGAGCGTGACGACGCCTTCGAGCGGGATCGGCGCCGTGGCCAGCAGATCGAGCGAGCCGTCCTCCCAATCCAGCGCGAAGATCCGGTCGAGCGAGAGCAGGCACGCCAGCAGCGCGCCCACCCACAGCACACCGGGCGCGATGGCGGCGAGCACCGTGGGCTCGGGGCCGACACCGAGCGGGACCAGCACCGCGAGGATCAGGTAGAACGCCAGCCCCAGCCCGAAGCCGCCGCCCGCGCGCAGCGCCAGCCGCAGGTCGCGGGTCAGCAGCGCGATCACAGGAACGCCTCGTCGAAGCTGTCGGCGCCGCCGGCGCCCGCGCGCTGCGCCTTGTAAGGGGTCAGGTCGAGCGTGCGCGCCTCGTCAAGCCCGAGATCGATATGCGTGGCCATCACCGCCAGCCCGCCGCCCGCCAGATGCGCGCGCACGGCATCGGCAAACAGCGCCACCGAAGCCGCATCGAGCGACACGGTCGGCTCGTCCAGCACCCAGACGGGGCGCGCGGTGACCAGAAGCCGCGCGAGCCCCAGCCGCCGCTTCTGCCCGGCCGAGAGGTTCTGCGCCGCGCGCTCGGCCAGATCGGTGAGGTTCATGCGCGCCAGCGCCGGGGCGATGTCGCCGCCGCCATAGATCGCCGCCCAGAAGCGCAGGTTTTCGGCCACGCTCAGCGTGGCCTTGAGCCCGTCGGCATGGGCGGCGTAGGCGACCGCATCGGGGGGCAGGTCCACGGTCCCGGCCAGTGGCGGCTGCAGCCCCGCGATGGTGCGCAACAGCGTCGTCTTGCCGCAGCCATTGGGCCCGCGCAGCACCAGCGCGTGGCCGGCCCGCAGCGTCAGCGACAGCCCCGCGATCAGCGGCACGCCGCCACGGGCGCAGGCGATATCGGTGAGACGCAGCTCCATGCGGCACGCCATTAGCGGGTTTCGCGGCAGGGGGGAAGCGGGCGCGGTGTCCTGTCGCAGGGTCTGCGTGGCAGCGGCGCAGGGGGGCGCTCGCGCCCCCCGTCCACCCTCGGGGCGAGGGTGGACTCCCCCCTGAGGATATTTCGATCAGGATGAAGGGGCGCGGGTTACCCCTGGGTGATTTCCTCGAGCCGTTCGCGCGACAGATCACCGGGGACGATGGTGATCGGGATCGGCAGCGCGCCCGAATTGCGCGACAGCTGCGTGACCAGCGGGCCGGGGCCGTCCTTTCCCGTGCCCGCGCCCAGCACGAGGATGCCGATATCCGGGTCGTCGGCGATCTGGGCCATCAGTTCGGCCACGGGCTCGCCCTCGCGGATGACGAGTTCGGGGGCGATGCCCTGCCGGTCGCGCATCCATTTGGCGTAGACTTCGAAATGGGCCTCGATGCGCTCGCGGGCTTCGGCCCGCATCAGATCGGCGACGCCCATGAAGTGCTGGAATTCCTCGGGGGGGATGATCGACAGGATCTGCACGCCCGCCCCGATCCGCGCCGCGCGCAGGGCGGCGAACCGGATCGCGTTGAGGCATTCCTTGCTGTCGTCGAGCACGACCAGAAACTTGCGCATGATGTCTTTTCCGCGTCGGTGCAGTCACGCAAGTGTCGCATGTCGACCGGGGCTTGTAAATCGGGCCTGCGGTCAGCGGGCGGTAGCGAAGACGCGCAGGAGCGCGCCCGGCGTGCTGCGCGCCAGCCGCAAGGCGGGCAGCGCGGCGGCGGCGGTGGCGGCGAGCAGCGCCCAGCCGGTCAGCCGAAGCCAGTCGGCCGGAAACAGCTGCAGCGGCAGCCGCCAGCCGAAGGCCTGCACGTTGATCACCGCCAGCAGCACCTGCGCCAGCGCCACGCCCACCGGCAGCGCGATCACCGCTGTGAGCGCCGCCAGCGCCACCGTACGGGCCAGATCCAGCACCGCGAGCCTCCGCCGCGTCATCCCCAGCGCCCAGAGCGGGGCGAGCTGCGCAAGCCGGATGCCCGACAGCGTCACGAGGCTCGCAAACAGCGCCACCGCGGCCACCGACAGCGTCAGCACGTTGAGCGCGCGGGTGATGGCGAAGGTGCGCTCGAAGATCGCCATCGACAGCGCCTTGGCCGCGGCCTGATCGCTGATGAGCGTCGAGGGCAGGCCGAACGCGTCCTGCAGATCGGCGCGCAGGGCGGGCACATCCTCGGGCGGCAGGCGCAGCGCGTGTTGCCGGCGCGGCGCGTCGGGGAAGGCGGCGGTGAAGGCGTCGATCCCCAGCATCGCCTGCCCGCGCGGGTTGCCGTAGTCGGAATAGACCGCGACGACGTCGAACGCCCCCGCGCCGGGGATGGTCAGCGCCGCGCCCGGCCAGAGGTCGGCGCGGCGGGCGAGCTGTTCGTTGATCAGCACACCCTCGCCCGCGGCCAGTCGGTCCCACGCGTCGGGGCTGGACTGCAGCAGCGGCCAGTGATCGCGATATGTGGCATGATCGGCGGTGCCGAACACCCGCGCGGGTTGCCCGGCCAGCGTGGTCTCGACGCTCCAGACCGGAAGGATGGCGTCAGTGCGCGGCTCCAGCCAGGCGCGCAAGGCGCGGGCTTCGTCCTCGGTGCGGGCGGTGACGTAGGCTTCGGCCACAAGGCGCTGGTCAAGCCAGCCGATGAAGGTGGCGCGGAAGCTGCCGACCATGGTGCCCACGCCGATATTCGCCGCCAGCGCGAGCATCAGCGCCATCAGCGCGAGCGACAGGCCCGGAAGCTGCTGGCGCGCGTCGGCGGCGAGCCATTCGGCCACGGGGCCCGCGCGCGCGGCCGCGCGGCCGACCAGCGCGATCAGCCCCGCCAGCAGCACCGGAACCGCCAGCGCCGCCGCCAGCAGCATCGCGGCCAGCAGCGCGAAGCCCGCGACCAGCCCGTCGCCCCAGATGCCCAGGCCCAGCGCCACCACCGCGAGCCCCGCCGCACCCGCCCCCTGCGCGCGCATCGCCGCCGCCGACGCCGTGGCCCAGGCGCGCGGCTGCGCGGGCGCCAGCACCGGCATGTGCCACAGCCGCCACAGGCTTTGCCCGCCCGCCGCCAGCGCGCCCGCCAGCGCCATGCCCAGCCCCGCCAGCGCCCACAGCGGATCGAACCGCAGCGCGCCGGGCACCGGCGCGCCGTAGAGCCCGCGCAGGCTGGCGGCGACGTCGGGCAGCAGCAGCGCCGCCACCCAGTAGCCCAGCGCCAGCCCCGCAAGCCCCGCGAGCAGCGCCAGCGCCATCAGCTCGGCCAGCGCGAGCACCATCAGCCGGCGCAGCGGCAGGCCCAGCGCGCGCAGCGTGCGAAACATCGCGCGGCGCTGCTCGAACGCCAGCCCCACCGCCGAGTGCACGATGAACAGCCCCACCGCGAAGGCCAGCAGCCCGAAGGCGGTGAGGTTCAGATGGAAGCTGTCGGTGAGCGCCGCGAGCCCGCCATCGCCTGCGGGCGCGATGCGGTCCAGATGCGGGACGATGTCGGCGAGCGGCGGCAGCCCGGTCGGCTGGTCGGGCGCGATCAGCAGCCGGCTGAGCGCGCCGGGCGCGTCGAGCAGCCGCTGCGCCTGCGCAATGTCCACAAGCACGGTGCCGACGGGGACGTTGGTGTCGGCGCGCAGATCAACCTGCGCCGCGCCGACAACCGCGTCCAGCGTTTCGGGATGCGCGAAGCCGTGCCCCTGCCCGCCCAGAAACGCGCCCAGATCATCGGCGGCAAGCCCCGGCCCCGCGGCGCCGGTCCGCGGCGGCGCGGTGAGCGGGTCGATCCCCAGCACCGTGACGCGCGCCGCGCCCAGATCCGCGCGCCCCTCCAGCACTGGCGAGACCTGCCAGCCCGCGCGGCGCAGCGCGACGTGATCGGCCTCGTCGATGCGGCCGGACGCCGCCTCCAGCCGGTCGAGATCGGCCTCGCCCAGCAGCGCCTCGGCGCTGGCATAGGCGCTGCGGGCCTCGGTGTTGAGCGCCTGCACCCCGGACCAGAGCGCGGTCGCCAGCGCCAGCCCCAGCAGCAGCATCGCCAGTTGCAGCGGCGCGCGCGCCCAATACGCCGCCAGCGCCCGGAGCGCGGCGCGGGTCATGGCGCGGCCACCACGCCCGCGCGCAGGTGCAGCCGGGCGTCGCAGCGCGCGGCAAGGCGCGGCGAGTGGGTGACGAGCAGCAGCGCCGCGCCCGCCTCGGCGCAGGCTTCAAGGAGCAGGTCGAGCACCGCGTCGCCCGTGGCCTCGTCCAGGTTGCCGGTGGGCTCGTCGGCCAGCACCACCGCCGGACGCGCGGCAAGGCAGCGGCCCACGGCGACGCGCTGCTGCTGGCCGCCCGACAGCGCCTCGGGGTAGCGCGCGACCAGATCGGCCAGGCCCAGGCGCTGCGCCAGCGCGTCGGTCCAGTCGGGATCGTGGCGGTCGGCCAGACGTGCCTGAAACGCCAGATTGCCGGCGACGGTCAGCGACGGGATCAGGTTGAACTGCTGAAACACCAGCCCCACGGTGCCCCGGCGCAGCCGCGCGCGGGTATCGTCATCGGTGCCGGTCATCGCCGCGCCCGCCACGCGGACCTCGCCCCTGTCGGCGGGTTCCAGCCCCGCGGCGATGTGCAGAAGCGTGCTCTTGCCGCTGCCCGATTCGCCCGTGAGCGCGAGGCTCGCGCCGGGCGCGAGTTCCAGCGACACACCGCGCAGCACCGGGATCGGCCCTTCGGTCGAGGCGAAGCTCTTGTGCAGGTCGGTGATGGCAAGCGCGGTCATGGCGGGTCCGTTGCTGCGGTCTTCGGGCAGATAGGGCCGGCCCACGGGCTGGCCAGCACCCTACCAGCGACCCGAGAGCGCACGCAGCAGCAGGCTGCCGCGGCGCGCGATTTCGGGGCGCAGCAGGCGCCCCTCGTCGATGGCGGCGGGCTCGCGCGCCGCGCGTTTCAGGATCGCGCCCGCCTGCCAGCCGGTCAGCAGCGCGGGCGCGGCGGCGGCGGGCACCTGCGCGCGGGCGGCGCGGGCGGCGTGGAGCTGCGCCAGCCCCTCGGCCACCAGCGCGGCGCGGTCGATGCCCGCGCCCAGCGGCGGCGCACCGGCGGCGCGCAATGCAGGAACCGCCGCCAGCCAGTTGGCCAGCCCCGCGGCGCGGCCCATCGCACGGATCGGCGCCTCGGCGCCGTCCCCCGCGCCCAGCAGCCGCGCGGCGCTCAGCATCAGCCCGCCCGCGGTGGCGTCGATATAGCCCAGCAGCGCGCCCGCGTCGGTGAAGGCCGCGCGCGCGATGTCGTGCTTGCGCGCCTCGATCAGGGCGTGCAGCGGCGCCGTAGGCAGGGCCTGGGCGCGGATGACCTCGGTCAGCGGGGCGGCGACCTCATGCGCGCGCGGAGGGGCATCGCCCGCAGCCTCGGTCAGCGTGTCGGTCCAGAACTGCAGCCGCATCTCGGCGATCAGCGGCTCGGCGGTCAGCCACGGGGCGCGCGCGACCTCCAGGTTGAAGGCGTAGAGCGGCCAGAGCCGCGCGCGCAGCGCGGGTGGCGCGGCCATGGTCGCCGCGAACCGGTCCGGATCGCCGCGTTCGACAAGGGAAGCGCAGGCATCGCTCACACCGGGCGCGCCCCGGCGCGGATCAGCTTCCAGGTGATGGCGTCCAGATACGCCTCGAACGCGGCGTCGATGATGTTGGCCGACACGCCCACCGTGGACCAGTGGTTGCCCGCGTCATCCGCCGAATCGATGGTCACGCAGGTCACCGCCTCGGTGCCGCCCTGGGTGATCCGCACCTTGAAATCCACCAGCCGCATGCCGTCGATATGCGCCTGATACGGTCCCAGATCCAGCGACAGCGCCCGCGAGAGCGCGTTGAACGGCCCCGCATCGGACAGGTCGGAGGCGTTTTCGTTCTTGTAGTAGTTGGTGGTGCGCGTGCCGTCGGGCAGCAGCACGGTCACCACGGCCTCGGATTCGACCACCAGCGCGCCGACCGCGTTGCGACGGCGTTCCGAGATCACGCGCGAGCGTTCGACATCGAAGAATCGCGGCAGCTGGTTCAGCACGCGCCGCGCCACCAATTCGAAGCTCGCCTGCGCGCCGTCATAGGCGTAGCCGCGATCCTCGCGCGCCTTGACCTCGTCCAGGATCGCGCTGAGCGCCGGATCGCCCGGCGCCACCGTGATGCCCGCATCGGCCAGCCGCGCGCGCAGGTTGGACTGCCCGGCCTGATTCGACATCGGGATCACGCGCGCATTGCCGACCGCGCCCGGGTCGATGTGTTCATAGGTGGTCGGGTCCTTCAGGATGGCGCTCGCGTGCAGCCCCGCCTTGTGCGCAAACGCCGAAGCGCCGACATAGGGCGCGCTGCGCAGCGGCACGCGGTTGAGGATCTCGTCAAGCTGGCGCGACAGGCGCGTCAGCCCGGCCAGCCCCTCGGCCGTGATGCCGGTGGTGAAGCGGCTGGCATAGGGCTCCTTCAGCAACAGCGTCGGGATCAGCGAGGTGAGGTTGGCGTTCCCGCAGCGCTCGCCCAGCCCGTTGAGCGTGCCCTGCACCTGCCGCGCGCCCGCATCGATGGCCGCCAGCGTCCCGGCGACGGCGGTGCCGGTGTCGTCATGGGTGTGGATGCCGAGGCGCGCGCCGGGAATACCGGCGGCGATCACCTCGGCCACGATGCGCCCGATCTCGGTGGGCAGCGTGCCGCCATTGGTGTCGCACAGCACCACCCAGGCCGCGCCCGCATCCAGCGCGGCGTGCAGGCACGACAGCGCATAGTCGGGGTTGGCCTTGTAGCCGTCGAAGAAGTGCTCGGCGTCGAACAGCGCCTCGCGCCCCTGCGCCACCAGATGCGCGACCGAGGCGCCGATGTTGTCGCGGTTCTCGGCCTCGGTGATGCCAAGCGCCTTGGCGACGTGGAAATCATGCGCCTTGCCGACGATGCAGACCGACGGCGTGCCCGCGTTCAGCACCCCCGCCAGCACCTCGTCATTGGCCGCCGAACGCCCGGCGCGCTTGGTCATCCCGAAGGCGGTAAAGCGCGCGCGGGTCTTCGGCGCCTCGGCGAAGAACTCGCTGTCGGTGGGGTTCGCCCCGGGCCAGCCGCCCTCGATGTAGTCCACACCCAGATCGTCAAGCATCACCGCAATCGCGCGCTTGTCCGCGGTCGAGAACTGCACGCCCTGCGTCTGCTGCCCGTCGCGCAGCGTGGTGTCGTAGAGGGTGAGGCGTTCGGGGGTCATTTGAGCGCTTTCAATTCAAGCTTGTTGAGCGAATGAACCACGTTTGCAGGGTTTCAGACAACAAGCGCATTCATTTCAGGGTTTGCAGTTTCGCCACGTCTACCTTGGAAGGGATTTCCCATTGTGTTTTCCCATCCTTCTTGTCGTGCAAGATCACACCGGCCGATACCAGAAGGTCCCGAATTGCATCCGCACTTTCGAAGTCCTTGGCAGCCTTTGCCTTTCTCCGGCGATCAACAGCTCGCGCTACGATCTCGCTTGCCAACGCGTCGTTTTCTGAAACAGCCCCCGTGGACGCTACATCAGTCCAGCCGCCGCCCAGCGTTGTCATGTCAAAACCAAGGAAATTTAGGCTTGCGCGCAATGCGCCTCCGTCACCCTCCTTCGCCAGCGCGTGCAAATGCGAAATTGCAAGTGACGTGTTCAGGTCATCCTTTACCGCTTCGACGACTCTTGGATCTGGATGGCTTGGCGGCTCCGAAGCTACATGCGAAAAAAACCGATGTAGAACGCCTCGCGCCTCTCGCGCCTTTTCCTCCGTCCAGTCCATCGGCTTGCGGTAATGGGTGCTGAGCATCACGAACCGGATCACCTCGCCCGGCCAGCCCTGCTCCAGCAAATCCCGCACCGTGAAGAAATTCCCCAGCGACTTCGACATCTTCTTGCCGTCGACCTGCACCATCTCGTTGTGCATCCAGACGCGGGCGAAATCGGCGTCGGGGTGGGCGCAGCAGCTCTGGGCGATCTCGTTCTCGTGGTGCGGGAATTGCAGGTCGATCCCGCCGCCGTGGATATCGAAGCTCTCGCCCAGCAGCTCGCGGCTCATGGCCGAGCATTCGATATGCCAGCCCGGCCGCCCGCGCCCCCAGGGCGAGTCCCAGCCGGGCTCGTCCGCGGCCGAGGGCTTCCACAGCACGAAATCCATCGGATCGCGCTTGTAGGGCGCGACCTCGACCCGCGCGCCGGCGATCATGTCCTCGACCGTGCGGCCCGAAAGGCGCCCGTAGCGCGCGTAGCTGCGCACATCGAACAGCACATGCCCCTCGGCGGGGTAGGCGTGCCCGCGTGCGACCAGCGTGTCGATCATGGCGATCATCTGGCCGATGTAATCGGTCGCGCGCGGCTCATGCGTGGGCCGCAGCGTGCCCAGCGCGCCCATGTCGGCGCGATACCACGCGATCGTCTGGTCGGTCAGCGCGCGGATGATGGCGTTGAGGTCCCGCGCGTCGCCGCCCGCCTGCATCTCGCGGGCGCGGGCGTTGATCTTGTCGTCCACGTCGGTGAAATTGCGCACATAGGTTACGTGATCCGCGCCGTAGACATGGCGCAGCAGCCTGAACAGCACATCGAACACGACCACCGGGCGGGCATTGCCCAGATGCGCGCGGTCATAGACGGTGGGCCCGCAGACATACATCCGGATATCGGCGGGATCGATGGGCGCGAACGCCTCCTTCCGGCGCGTGCGGGTGTTGTAGAGCCTGATCCCGGTCATGGGGTCCTCACAGCAAGCGGCTCACGCGCGCGGCGGGGAAACTGTCCGGGTTTGGAAAGGATCAACCAGAGACGGCCCGCCGCGAAACGTCAGCGGGGAATGCAGATGCAAATGATGCAACAGCGCGGCGTCATGCGTTGGGGGTAGCACGCGCCCTTCCCCCTCCGCAAGCACGAAAGACGCCCGGCCACCGCACCGGTGACCGGGCGCCCGAAACTCCCAGCGCAGCGGTCAGATTTCGGCGTCGCGCCGACCGCGCAGCAGCGCCTGCGCCACATAGACCAGGATCGCCAGCCCCACCGCGCCCAGCACGGCCACGCCCAGCAGCACGATCACGTCGATCGGCCCGCCGATGTCGGCGAGGGTCGACCGCGTCATCCACAGCACGAACCATACCGCCGCCACGGCGCCAAAGGGCATCGACAGCTGCGCCACCAGATACTTGCGAAACGACAGCGCCCGGTCGCGGAACAACACATAGATCCATGCCAGCGTGATCACCACCGCAACCGCCACCATACCCCAGAACAGCCAGCGTCCGAACATCTCCTCGAACACCGCCAGGATCGTCATCAGGCTGAATTCTTCCATCTTTTCCTCCGACAGGGCGCGCGCGCGCTGCCCCTTTCATCTTGACACAAATATCCTCGGGGGAGTCCGCCCCGTCAGGGGCGGACGGGGGCAGACAGCCCCCTGCCCGGCTGCCTCAGGCGCGACCACAGGCAGCGCGCCTCAGGCCCCGCCCGTCAACAGCGCGCCTCAGGCGCGACCACAGGCAGCGCGCCTCAGGCGCGACCACAGGCAGCGCGCCTCAGGCGCGACCCCGCAGCATCGCGTTATAGGTGGCCTTGAGCGCGACCTCCTTCATCAGCCACGAAATCCAAAGCTCTTCCAGCGGCGCCACCAGCCCCGGAAAGGACGGGGTCAGGTTGTCGTTGTAGTCGAATTCGACCAGCATCGCGCGGCCCACGCGGGTGATCAGCGGGCACGAGGTGTAGCCGTCATAGAGCGCCGTGCCCTCGCGCCCGGCGATCTCGCTGACGATGTGATCCTCGACCACCGGCAGATGGAACTTGACCGAGGCGGCGGTCTTGCCCTTGGGCACGCCGTTGATGTCGCCGATGCCGAACACGTTGGAATAGCGCGCATGGCGCAGGGTCTGCATGTCGACCTCGATCCAGCCCTGGTCGGTCCAGCGGTCGGCCCAGCTCAGCCCCGAATCGCGGATCACCTGCGGCGCGCGCTGCGGAGGCACGACGTTGATGAAGTCCCAGCTGTCGGTCACGTCGCCGTCGGGCGTGGCGTAGGTCGCGGTCTTCGCGCTCGCGTCGATGGCCTTGAGCACATGGTTGTAGCGATAGGTGATGTCGCGCTCGTCCATGATCTGGCGCACGCGGTGGTGGATCACCGGCACCCCGAACAGGTTGGGCGCCTGCGCGTTGTAGACGAACTCGCAGCGCTCGCGATTGCCCTTGGTGGTGGCGATGTCCTCGCCCAGAAGGCAGATCTTGACCGGCGCGCCGGCGCATTTCATCTCGGTCGCGGGGCGGCCGAACATGCCGACGCCGCCTTCGTCGGTGAACTTGTCCAGCGCGCGCCAGCTGGTCTCGGCGTAGTCGGGGCCGGCATAATGCGCGCTGATGCCGTGCTCGGGGCCGACGAGCGACAGATCGAAGCCTTCGATCCCCTCCCAGTCCAGCACCAGCCCGGTCGAGACGATCAGGTAATCGTAGTCCAGCTGTTGCCCGCCGGTGGTGGTCACGCGGTTGGCGTCGGGGTCGATCTCGGCGGCGTGTTCGCGCACCCAGTTGACGCCGCGCGGCAGCCAGTGATCGGTGCGGCTGACCGCGTAGCTCGCGGTGCGCAGGCCGGCGGCGATCAGCGTGAAGCCGGGCTGATACCAGTGCTCCTCGCGCCCGTCGACGATCGTGATCTCGGCCCCGTCGAGCCGCGCCATCAGACGGTTCGCGATCGCCGCGCCGCCTGCACCCGCGCCCAGGATCACGATCTTCGCGGAACTGCGCACCTGCTGCGCCTGCACGCCGGCGCCCGTGGCGGCAAGGGCCACCCCGCCGGCCGCAAGCCCCATGAAGGCGCGGCGCGAGGCGGTCAGCTGGTCAAGCTTGGGCATGTCATCCTCCCGTAAAACACTTGCCTACTTATTCATCCATCTGAATACGGCTCTCCTTGATCTGGATCAAAGAATCATCCCGATATCATGTTTTTTGCATACCTCCGCATGCCGCAGCGCAGCACACACCTCGGGGAACACCATCGCGGCTTGACCTCGATCAAGGCCCGGCCGCGCCGCCCGCCCTAACCTGCCGGTGCCACCCATGACCGGAGTCTGCATGCGTCTGACCACCCGCACCAACCTTGCGCTGCGCACGCTGATGCTCTGCGCGGTCAATGACGGGCGCCTGGTGCGCAAGGCCGAGGCCGCGGTGGCGGTCAACGCGTCGGAAAACCATCTGGCGCAAGTGATCAACCGGCTCGGGCGCGAGGGATTCATCGACACGCAGCGCGGGCGCGGCGGCGGCTTCCGGCTGGCGATGCCCGCCGCCGAGATCAGCGTCGGCGCCGTGTTCCGCGCCTTCGAGGCCGGCCTGCCCTTCATCGAATGCTTCGGCGAGGCCAACACCTGCCCGCTGCGCCCCGCCTGCCGGATGACCGCGCATCTCGCCCGCGCGGTCGAGGCGTTCTACGCCACGCTCGACCCCGTGACGCTGGCGGATCTCACCACCTGCAACCGCAGCCTGCAGGCGATCCTGTCGCTCGACGACGCGCGCGCCGCGCTCGCCTGCCGCCGCGAGGCGACCGTTACCGGGTGAGGATCAGCCGTCCGCTGTCGATCTCGATCCGCGCGAAGCGCTCCAGATACGCCATGCCCAGCAGCGACACGTCCAGTTCGCCCTGGTTGACGAAGGCCGGCACGCGCTGGTCGGCGATGCGCAGATCGCCCTCGGACAGCACCACCTCATCGAGCGTCACCCGCGCAATGGGCACCACCCCGTTGGCGGTGCGCGCCTGCCCCAGATAGGCCAGTCCGTCGGGGTCGAGCCCCGCTGCGGCGGCATCGCGCTGGCTGAGCACCAGATCGGTGGCGCCGGTGTCCACCACAAACCGCACCGGCGCGCCGTTCACGTCAAGCGACAGGTAGTAGTGCCCGTCGCGGGCGCGCGGCACGGTCACCTCGCCCTCGCCGCTGACCATGACGCGATTCTGCGCAACGAAGGTGTCCTGCCACAGCCCGTAACCGGCGGCGACGCCGACGAAGATCAGCCCCCACAGCAGCAGATGCCGCAGCGATTCGCCGATCGTGGTGCGCCGGCTCAGCACCGCATAGGCCAGCAGCGCGCCGCCCAGCAGCCCCAGATAGAGCAGTCGCATCGTCTGATCGGCGTCCATCCCGGCTCCTTTCGCCCGCCTCGCCAACTTAGGTGCGCGCAGGGACGCTGTCACGCCGATCCGCGCGCGCATCACCGAAACGTTGCGGGCTTTGCACGCAGTGCGCATTCGTCCTAAGTCTGCCCAAAGCCCGCCGCATTGCAGGAGCCGCGCCATGAAGGACACCTCGCCCGCCGCGATCCATCTGAGCGACTACGCCCCGCCGCCGTGGCTGGTCGACCGCGTGCACCTGACCTTCCGGCTGAACCCGGGCGCGACGCGCGTGCGCTCGCGCATCCGGTTCCGGCCCAACCCCGACGCAGCACCCGGCCAGCCGCTGCGGCTCGATGGCGAGGGGCTGACCCCCATCACCGCCAGCATCGACGGCACCCCCGTCACCGCCGCGCCTGACGCCACCGGCCTGACGATCCCCGCCGCCGACCTGCCCGCGGGCGCGTTCGACTGGCAGGCCGAGGTCGAGATCGCCCCCGACGCCAACACCGCGCTCGAAGGGCTCTATGTCTCGCGCGGCATGTTCTGCACCCAGTGCGAGGCCGAGGGCTTTCGCCGGATCACCTGGTATCCCGACCGCCCCGACGTCATGGCGCCCTTCCGCGTGCGCATCGAAAGCGACCTGCCGGTGCTGTTGTCCAACGGCAATCCCGCCGGCGCCGGTCCCGGCTGGGCGGAATGGGACGACCCCCACCCCAAGCCCAGCTACCTGTTCGCGCTGGTCGCGGGCGACCTGGTCGCCACCTCGGACCGTTTCACCACCGCGCAGGGCCGCGACGTCGCGCTCAACATCTGGGTGCGCAAGGGCGACGAGCACCGCACCGCCTACGCCATGGACGCGCTCAAGCGCTCGATGCGCTGGGACGAGGAGGTGTATGGCCGCGCCTACGACCTCGACGTGTTCAACATCGTCGCGGTGGACGACTTCAACATGGGCGCGATGGAGAACAAGGGGCTGAACATCTTCAACGCCCGCTACGTTCTGGCGGACCCGGCCAGCGCCACCGACACCGATTTCGCCAACATCGAGCGCATCATCGCGCATGAATACTTCCACAACTGGACCGGAAACCGGATCACCTGCCGCGACTGGTTCCAGCTCTCGCTCAAGGAAGGGCTGACCGTCTACCGCGACCAGCAGTTCATGGCCGACATGCGCTCGGCCCCGGTGCAGCGGATCGCCGATGTCCTGACCCTGCGCGCGCGCCAGTTCCGCGAGGATGCGGGCCCCCTCGCCCACCCCGTGCAGCCGGCAAGCTATGTCGAGATCAACAATTTCTACACCGCCACGGTCTACGAAAAGGGCGCCGAGCTGATCCGGATGCTGCACCTGCTGGTCGGCGATGACGGCTACCGCGCCGCGCTTGAGCTCTATTTCGACCGCCATGACGGCGACGCGGCGACCATCGACGACTGGGTCCGCGTGTTCGAGGACGCCACAGGCCGCGACCTGACGCAATTCCGCCGCTGGTATGCGCAGGCCGGGACCCCGCGCCTGCGCGTCACCGAGGACTGGGACGGCGCGCGCTACACGCTGACGCTCGCCCAGCACACCCCGCCCACTCCCGGCCAGCCCGACAAGGCGCCGCTGCACATCCCCGTCGCCGTGGGCCTGATCGGCCCCGACGGCGCCGAGCTTGCCCCCACCAGGGTCCTCGAACTGACGGGGGCCGAGGCCAGCTTCACCTTCGACGACCTCCGCGCGCGCCCGCTCGCCTCGGTCCTGCGCGGCGTCTCCGCTCCCGTGATCGTCGAGCACAACCTGACCTCCGAGGACCGCGCCGCGCTGCTTGCGCATGACACCGACCCGGTGGCGCGCTGGCAGGCCGGGCACGACCTCGCGCGCGACATCCTGCATGCGATGGTCACCGAAAACGCCCGCCCCGGCCCCGACTACACCGACGCGCTGGCGCGGCTGCTGAGCGATGACACGCTCGACCCTGCCTTCCGCGCCTTCGCGCTCGGCCTGCCGGGCGAGGAAACGCTTGCCCAAGGCCTCCACGAGGCCGGACACACCCCCGACCCCACCGCCATCCACGCCGCGCGCGAGGCGCTGGCGCGCCAGATGGCCGAGGCGCTGGAACCCCCGCTCGCGCGCCTCTTCGCCGAGATGGACACCCCCGGCCCTTACAGCCCCGATGCCACCGCCGCCGGACGTCGCGCGCTGCGCCTGCGTGCGCTGAGCCTGCTCAGCCGGCGCGACGGCGGCGCCCGCGCCCGCGCGCTGTTTGCCAGCGCCGACAACATGACCGAAGCGCTGGGCGCATGGGCGGCGCTCTTGCAGATCGGCGCGGGGGCCGAGGAAACCGCCACCTTCTACCGCCGCTGGCAGGGCGACCGGCTGGTGCTCGACAAGTGGTTCGCCCAGCAGATCGTCAACGCCCCGGCCGAACGCGCGACCGCCGCCGCCGAAAGCCTCGCCGCGCACCCCGATTTCGACCCGAAGAATCCCAACCGCTTCCGCGCCGTGGTGGGGGCGCTGGCCATGAACCCGGCGGGCTTCCACCACCCGTCCGGCGCCGGCTACCGCTTCGTGGCCGACTGGCTGATCCGGCTTGATGCGCTCAATCCGCAGGCCGCCGCGCGCCAGTCCACCGCGTTCGAAACCTGGGCCCGCTACGATCCCGCCCGCCGCGCGCTGATCCGCACCGAGCTCGACCGCATCCGCGCGCACCCCAGGCTCAGCCGCGACATGGGCGAAATGGTCGGCCGGATGCTCGACAGCGCCTGACCGCGCCCCTTCATCCTGACCAAAATATCCTCGGGGGGGCGCCCGCAGGGCGCGGGGGGCGCGAGCGCCCCCCTCCGCCGCCCGACGCCCTGCACAGACGCTGTGAGCGCATGCGCAATGGCGCACCGCGCCCGGCGCGCTTTATGTCAGCGCACGGACCCGAACCCCTCATGCAACCAAGGATCGTCCCATGACCAACGCACTCCCCCTCCTGTCGGCCCGCATCCTGCTGGGCCTCCTGTTCATCGTCGCCGGACTGGGCAAGCTCGGCGATGTCTCGGGCTTCGGCGCCTTCATGGCCACGGGCGGCATCCCCGCGGCGCTTGCCTGGCCGGTGGTGCTGTTCGAAATCCTGGCCGGGCTCGCGCTCGTCGCCGGGCTGCGCACGCGTGAGGTCGCGCTCGCGCTCGGCGCGTTCTGCATCGCCTCGGGCGTGCTCTACCACTTCGATCCCAGCGACCAGAACGAGATGACGCAGCTGCTCAAGAACCTCGGCCTTGCCGGCGGCTATCTGGCGCTGTGGGTCGCTGGCCCCGGCGCATGGTCGGTCGACGCGAAGCTTGGCTGGGCGCCCGCCGCGCGCACCGCGTGACCTGACAGCGTTGCAGCCGCGCGCGCCTCCCTGCGCGCGGCTGCGCCTCCTCCCTTACGCCGCCAGCCCGCGCGCTTCGCGCACCAGATCGAGGATCTTCTTCGCTGCCTCGGGGATGTTCGTCCCCGGCCCGAAGATCGCCTTGACCCCGGCATCGCGCAGGAAGGCGTAATCCTGCTGCGGGATCACACCGCCACAGATCACGATGATATCGCCCGCACCTTCCGCGCGCAGCGCCTCGATCAGCTTCGGCGCCAGCGTCTTGTGCCCGGCCGCCTGGCTGGAAATCCCGATGATGTGCACGTCGTTGTCGATGGCGTCCTGCGCGGCCTCCTCAGGCGTCTGGAACAGCGGGCCCACATCCACGTCGAAGCCGATATCGGCGAAGGCGGTGGCGATCACCTTGGCGCCGCGGTCGTGCCCGTCCTGGCCCATCTTGACCACCAGCATCCGCGGGCGGCGGCCCTCGGCCTCGGCGAAGGCCTCGACATCGGCCTGGATGGCGGCGAAGCCCGCGTCGCCCTCATAGGCCGCACCGTAAACCCCGGCGAGGGTCTTCACCTCGGCGCGGTGGCGGCCGAACACCTGTTCCATGGCCATGCTGATCTCTCCCACGGTTGCGCGCGCCCGCGCGGCGTCCACCGCCGCGTCCAGCAGGTTCCCGCCCTCGGCCGCGCGGCGCGAGAGTTCCGCCAGCGCAGCGTCGCAGGCCGCCGAGTCGCGCTCCGCGCGGATGCGTTCCAGCGCGGCCACCTGTCCGGCGCGGACCTTGACGTTGTCGATATCGAGGATGTCGATCGGGTCTTCGTGGTCCTTGCGATACTTGTTGACGCCGACGATCACCTCCTCGCCGCGGTCGATCCGGGCCTGGCGGCGCGCGGCGGTCTCCTCGATCCTGAGCTTGGGCATGCCGCTGGCCACGGCCTTGGTCATGCCGCCCATCTCCTCGACCTCCTCGATCAGCGCCCAGGCGGCCTCGGCCAGATCATGGGTCAGCTTTTCGACATAGTAGCTGCCCGCCAGCGGATCGACGACATTGGTGACGCCGGTCTCCTCCTGCAGGATCAGCTGGGTGTTGCGCGCGATCCGGGCGGCGAACTCGGTGGGCAGCGCGATGGCTTCATCGAGCGCGTTGGTGTGCAGGCTCTGCGTGCCCCCCAGCACCGCCGACATCGCCTCATAGGCGGTGCGGATGACGTTGTTGTAGGGGTCCTGCTCCTGCAGCGACACGCCCGAGGTCTGGCAATGCGTGCGCAGCATCTTCGATTTCGGGTCCGTGGGCTCGAACTCGTCCATGATCCGCGACCACAACAGCCGCGCCGCGCGCAGCTTCGCGGCCTCCATGAAGAAATTCATCCCGATGGCGAAGAAGAAGCTCAGCCGCCCGGCGAAGCGGTCCACATCCATGCCCCGCGCGATGGCGGCGCGGACATATTCGCGCCCGTCGGCAAGGGTGAAGGCCAGCTCCTGCACCAGGTTCGCGCCCGCCTCCTGCATGTGGTAGCCCGAGATCGAGATCGAGTTGAACCGCGGCATCTGCTCGGAGGTGTATTCGATGATGTCGGCGATGATCCGCATGCTGGGTTCGGGCGGGTAGACATAGGTGTTGCGGACCATGAACTCCTTCAGGATGTCGTTCTGGATGGTCCCCGACAGCTTGGCGCGGTCCACGCCCTGTTCCTCTCCGGCGATGATGAAATTCGCCAGCACCGGGATCACCGCGCCGTTCATGGTCATCGACACGCTGACCTTGTCCAGCGGGATACCGTCGAAGAGCGCCTTCATGTCCTCGACCGAATCGATGGCGACGCCGGCCTTGCCGACATCGCCCATCACGCGCGGGTGGTCGCTGTCATAGCCGCGATGCGTGGCCAGATCGAAGGCCACCGACACCCCCTGCTGCCCCGCCGCCAGCGCCTTGCGGTAGAAGGCGTTCGACTCGGCGGCGGTGGAAAACCCGGCGTATTGCCGGATCGTCCAGGGGCGCCCGGCATACATCGTCGCGCGCACACCGCGGGTGTAGGGCGCCTCGCCGGGGATTGTGCCCAGATGCGGCAGCTCGGCCGTGTCCTCGGGCAGATAGAGCGGCTGGACCTCGATCCCTTCGAGCGTGCGCCAGGTCAGATCGTCGAGCGGACGGCCGCGGAGTTCCTTCTCGGCGAGCGCCTCCCAGCGTTTGCGCGTGTCGGTCATGGGGTGTTCCTTCCGTAGCCGGAGCGGGCGTCGATTCCGCGCCGCCCACTGGTGTTTTCCGTCCCGCAGGCCCTATATGTTCTCGCAACAGGAGGGACCATGCGACCGATCTTTGCCATTGCCTTCGCAGCACTTCTTCCGCTCGGCGCCATTGCCACCGAGGCCCCCGACGACGACGCCTCGGATTCCGACATCGCGTCCGAGGTGCTGGACGGCGCGGTGACAGACCTCGAGGACGAGGCCCTGCCAGATCCTGACGAAGAACTGCTGTTCCTCGACGCGGTCGATATCGACGTGCGCGAGTTCATCTGGGAACGCCGCATCGTCGTTGTCATGGCCAACACCCCCAACGACCCACAGTTCGAACAACAACTCTCCGCGCTTGCCAGCCGGGCGCAGGAATTTGTCGACCGTGATGTGGTGGTGATCTTCGACACCGACCCCGAGGCCAACACGGCCCTCCGCCAGGTGATGCGGGCACGTGGTTTCATGGTGGCGATCATCGACAAGGACGGCGAGGTCAAGGCCCGCAGACCCGCCGTGCGGTCAGGCCGCGAGCTGATGGCCGTCATCGACCGTTTCCCGTCGCGCCGACAGGAACTGCTGGAACGCAACCCCGCCGGGCGCTGAGCGCGGCGGCTCATCGGAAATATCCCACGCGTTCCGCCCAGCCCAACAACACCCACCAGCCCGGGCCGAATGTGCCGACCAGCCAGAAAACCACCGCAATGCCGGGGTTCAGGAGGCCCAGCCACACGGCCGTTGCCAGCACCCCGCCCAGGCCGTAGACCAGCGCGCCGCCGATGCCCAGGAACTCCAGCCCCAGCCGCAGCCGCGCAACCAGCGGGAACAGGCCATGAAACAAGGCCATGCCCGCAAGCGGCGGCAGCAGCAGCAGCACCCACTGCCCTTCGGCGATCTGATCCAGCAGCACGGTCAGCACCACCCAGGCCAGCCCCAGCGCGGCGACGAAGCAGCCGGCGTAGATCACGAACAGGCGCAGCGGCGTGCGGGTCATGTCAGTCGAACTCCATGATGACATCGTCGACCGCCAGACTGTCGCCGGGGCCGGCGTTGATCTTCGCCACCGTGCCGCGGCGCTCGGCGCGCAGGATGTTCTCCATCTTCATCGCCTCGACCGTGCAAAGCGCCTGACCCTCGAACACCTCGTCGCCCTCGGCCACGGCAAGGCTGACCACCAGCCCCGGCATCGGACACAGCAGCAGCTTCGACGTGTCGGGCGGCGCCTTTTCAGGCATCAGCGCGGCAAGCTCGGCCATGCGCGGCGAGAGCACCTGCGCGCGCAGCTCCGCCCCGCGCAGCCGCAGCTGGTAACCGCCGGGCAGGCGCGCGACCTTCATCACCAGCGGCGCGCCGTCGATCATCAGCCGCGCCAGCGGTTGCCCCGGCAGCCAGTCCGAGGTGATGCGGTATTCCGACCCGTTGAGCCGCACGCTCGCGCCGTCGCGGTCGGCGGCGATGGTGACCGCGTATTCCCGCCCCTGCAGCCGGATCACCCAATCGCTGCCGACGACGCGTTCGTGGTTGTCCATCCGCCCCGAGACGCGCGCGCGCCGGATCTCGGCCATGCGGTTCATCGCGCAGGCGGCGGCGGCGACGCGGCGCAACAGGTCCTCGGGGAGCTCGGCGCCCGCAAAGCCCTCGGGGTATTCCTCGGCGATGAAGGCGGTGGTGATCTCGCCCGACACGAAGCGCGGATGGTCCATCACCGCCGACAGGAACGGCAGGTTGTGGCCGATCCCTTCGACCTCGAACTCGTCGAGCGCGTGGCGCATGGCGTCGATCGCCTCGCCGCGCGTGGGCGCCCAGGTGCAGAGCTTGGCGATCATCGGGTCGTAATACATCGAGATCTCGCCGCCCTCGAACACGCCGGTGTCGTTGCGCACCACCGCCTGCGGGGTGATGCTTTCGGCCGGCGGGCGGTAGCGCGTCAGTCGCCCGATCGAGGGCAGGAAGTTGCGATACGGGTCCTCGGCGTAGAGCCGGCTTTCGATGGCCCAGCCGTTGATCCTGAGGTCATCCTGCGCGAAGGGCAGCCGCTCGCCGGCGGCGACGCGGATCATCTGTTCCACCAGATCGACCCCGGTGATCAGCTCGGTCACCGGATGTTCGACCTGCAACCGGGTGTTCATTTCAAGGAAATAGAAATTGCGCTCGCCGTCGACGATGAATTCGACCGTGCCCGCGCTGGTGTAACCCACCGCCTGCGCCAGCGCGACCGCCTGCTCACCCATGGCGCGGCGCGTGGCCTCGTCCAGAAACGGCGAGGGCGCCTCTTCGATGACCTTCTGGTTGCGGCGCTGGATCGAGCATTCGCGCTCGTGCAGATAGACCGCGTTGCCGTGGCCGTCGGCGAGAACCTGGATCTCGATGTGCCGCGGCTGGGTGACGAATTTCTCGATGAAGATGCGGTCATCGCCGAAGCTCGCCGCCGCCTCGTTCTTCGAGGACTGGAACCCCTCGCGCGCCTCGTCGTCGGTCCAGGCGATCCGCATCCCCTTGCCGCCGCCCCCGGCGCTGGCCTTGATCATCACCGGATAGCCGATTTCGCCGGCGATCTTCACCGCCTCGTCGGCGTCGGCGATCAGGCCCATGTATCCCGGAACGGTGCTCACGCCCGCCTCGGCCGCCAGCTTCTTCGAGGTGATCTTGTCGCCCATCGCCTCGATGGCCGAGGCGGGCGGGCCGATGAAGGCCACGCCCTCGGCGGCCAGCGCTTCGGCGAACGCCTTGTTTTCGCTCAGGAAGCCGTAGCCGGGATGCACCGCCTCGGCACCGGTCTGGCGAATCGCGCCCAGGATGCGGTCGATCACGATATAGGACTGGTTCGCCGGCGCCGGGCCGATATGCACCGCCTCGTCGGCCATGCGCACATGCAGCGCGTGGCGGTCGGCGTCGGAATAGACCGCCACGGTCCTGATACCCATCTTGCGGGCGGTCTTGATGACGCGGCAGGCGATTTCGCCGCGGTTGGCGATCAGGATCTTGGTGAACATGCAGCTTGGCTCCAGAGGGATGGTGCGGCACGCGCGCACGCGTGCGGCCCCGGCAGGCGCTGGGCCTGCCGGGGACCGGAAATCGTGATGCGGGGCGCGGGGCGGCGCGGGGCCGCCCGACCGCGCTCAGAAACAGCGTTCGGGATAGACGTAGCAGAAGGCGATGCTGCCCGCCGCGCCCACCGCGGCGCCGAGGAGCGGATCGCCCCCGGCCACGGCAACAAGCCCTGCCCCGGCAACGCCGCCGAGCGCTCCCTGCTCCACCGGGGTCTGGCCGCAGCCGGACAGCCCCAGTGCCGCCGCGAGCGCGGCGCCTGAAATCGTCTTGCGCATGGTTCTGCTCTGCCTCTTTGCGTGCATTCTTGTGGCGCGAGAATAGCGCCATTGCGCAGCGGATGCACGAAAAATGCGCCGACGCGCGGCGCGGCCGGGGCGCGCAGCGGGGTCATGCCTCCTCCGAACCGTCGAAGAGCTCGGGGAAGCTCGCACGCGCGGCGCGCAGGTCGACGCGCAGCCGGGCCGCATAGCATTGCGGGTCGAAGGGGTCGTCGGCGGGCAGCACCTCGCGCCCGAAGAGCCACGACAGCCGCCCGGCATCAAGGTTACCGCGCTCGAAGGGCTCGTCCCCGAAATGCTCGATCAGCGCGGCAAGGAAGCCGATATCGGCGCGGCGATCGGCCGGGCGCCGGTCGGCGTAGCGTTGGCGCGCGATGATCCGCGTGGCGCCGTCCTTGTTGGCGCGCCGGATCACGAACTGGTGGTCGGTGCCGGGCAAGCGCCCGGGAAAGCCGCGATGTTTCAGCATGGCGCCCCCTGCGGGGACGCGCCGCCGAAGCCAGAGCGGCAGGCCGGGACGGGGGAACACCCCCGCCCCGAGACGCCCTTAGCGGTGCTTGCCGCCGGTGGGCTCGACGTAAATGGGTTCGGGCATCGGCTCGGGCATCGGCTCGGGCGTGTGATGCTTGGCGCACGCGCCGAGCGCCACGGTCGCGACGAACACGGCTGCGACGGTGATCTTGGACATGTAAGTCTCCTGCTCTCATGTTCCGCTGAGGGGGCGGTTCTGCGAGCCCCCCCGGTTGCTGGGTTATGACAGGCGCCCGCAAGAGCACCCCACGTGACGTTACCGCAGTTCGGAGGCGCATTCCATAGGCTTCGATGCGGCGCGAGCGCGTGTGACTTCGCTGCATCATGGCGCGCGAGGGCGTGCAAGACTGGGCGCGGCATCACGCGCCGCTCCAGCTGCACGCGCCGTCCTCGACCGTGAAGGCGTCGAACATCTGCACCACATCGGGGCGCGTTTCGCCGAAGGGCACGGGCTCGGCCATCAGGGTGATGACGACCTCGGACCAGTCGGGGGCAAGCTCGGCAAGGCGCGCCGGGGCGTCCCGGGCGCAGAGCCACGCCATGTCGGCAAGCACCGCCTCCGCGTCGTTGCCGTAGCCCGCGCCCAAGCCGTCCACCACGTAGCGCAGCCGCAGCACCGCGGCGTCGTCATCGGCCAGCGCGTCATGCACCAGCGCCTCCCCACCAGAAGGCAGGATGCGCGCTGCGTCCCCGGCCCAGGCGAAGCCGCAGATCCCGGCCGGGACAGCCGCGGCCAGCAGGGCAGTCACACCCAGGGGTCGGAGCGCAGCCATCACAGCGGGATGTTGTCGTGCTTCTTCCACGGCGTGCTGGTCTTCTTGTTGCGCAATGACGCGAAGGCCCGGCACACCCGGCGCCGGGTCGACTGGGGCATGATCACCTCGTCGATGAAGCCCTTTTCGGCGGCGACGAAGGGGTTGGCGAAGCGGTCCTCGTAATCCTTCGTGCGGCCGGCGATCTTGTCGGCGTCGCCGAGTTCCGAGCGATAGAGGATCTCGACCGCGCCCCTGGCGCCCATCACCGCGACTTCGGAGGTGGGCCAGGCGTAGTTGAAATCGCCCTGCAGGTGCTTCGAGGCCATCACCACATAAGCCCCGCCATAGGCCTTGCGGGTGATTACCGTGACCTTGGGCACCGTCGCCTCGCCATAGGCGAAGAGCAGCTTGGCGCCGTGCTTGATGATTCCGTCATATTCCTGCGCGGTGCCGGGCAGGAAGCCGGGCACGTCCACGAAGGTCAGGATCGGGATCTCGAACGCGTCGCAGAAACGCACGAAGCGGGCTGCCTTGCGCGCGCTGTCGATGTCCAGACACCCGGCCAGCACCATCGGCTGGTTCGCCACCACGCCGACGCTGCGCCCTTCGAGCCGGATGAACCCGGTGATGATGTTGCGCGCGAATTCGGGCTGGATCTCGTAGAAATCGCCCTCGTCGGCGACCTTGTGGATCAGCTCCTTCATGTCGTAGGGCGCGTTGGGGTTGTCGGGGATCAGCGTGTCGAGGCTGGGCTCCACGCGGTCGGGATCGTCGAAGAACGGCCGGCGCGGCACCCCGTCGCGGTTGTTGAGCGGCAGCAGGTCCACCAGGCGGCGCACCTCGATCAGCGCCTCGACATCGTTTTCGAAGGCCGCGTCGGCGACGCTGGACTTGCGCGTATGAGTCAGCGCGCCGCCCAGTTCCTCGGCGGTGACGACCTCATTCGTGACGGTCTTGACCACGTCGGGGCCGGTGACGAACATGTACGAGCTGTCCTTCACCATGAAGATGAAGTCGGTCATCGCCGGCGAATAGACCGCGCCCCCCGCGCAGGGCCCCATGATGACGCTGATCTGCGGGATCACGCCGCTGGCGGTGATGTTGCGCTGGAACACCTCGCCATAGGCAGCGAGGCTGGCCACGCCTTCCTGGATGCGCGCACCACCCGAATCGTTCAGCCCGATCACCGGCGCGCCGTTCTGCATGGCCATATCCATGATCTTGCAGATCTTCTGACCGTGGGTTTCGGACACCGACCCGCCCATCACGGTGAAATCCTGGCTGAACACATAGACCATGCGGCCGTTGATCGTGCCCCAGCCGGTGACAACCCCGTCGCCATAGGGGCGGTCCTTCTGCATCCCGAAATCGATGCAGCGGTGGGCGACGAAGGTATCGAATTCCTCGAAGCTGCCTTCGTCGAGCAGCAGCTCGATGCGTTCGCGCGCGGTCAGCTTGCCCTTGCCGTGCTGCGCGGCGATGCGGCGCTCGCCGCCACCCAGCCGCGCCTTGCTCCGGCGGGAATCGAGTTCGTGCAGGATGTCTTTCATGCGCTCCTCCGTCCGTGGGCGCACCATAGGGCGGAGAGCGGCACGAGGGGAAGCAAAAAGGGGGAAATTTGCATAATCGTTCGCCACCCCAAGCCCGCATTTGCAAACCTCCGCACAGCCACCGCTCCTGCGCGAAATCAAGGACAGCCCGCCAAGGCCCGGCTACACTTGCCGATCATCTGAGGAGGAGATGCCGCCATGATCAACGAAAACGATATCCTTGACATGACCTGCCTGACCCGCGCCGAAATCGCCGCGATCGCCGAGCATGAACACATCACCGAGGTCGAGGCCGCCGAAATCGGCGACTACATGATGCACATCCATCACGGCCCCCAGAAGGTTCAGGCGATGATCTGCGACGATATCCGCGACGCGCTCCACAACGGGCAACTCACCCACGCGCGCGCACTTTACAAGACGCTGGCCGCCTTCGTGGCCGACCACCCCGAGGCGCTGCGCGGAAACGGCTGATCCGGGCGCGGCGCACACACTCGGTTAATGTTTGCACGGCACTCTCCGGGATGTCCCGGGTCCGTCTCCTGCCGGGCATGATTCCCTCCCGTCTACTGGGCGCGCCTTCCGGGCGCGCCCTTTTTTCATTGCGCACCCCTCAACCCGCTGAAATCGGACAACCTTTCATGGCAAGGCAAACTTGATCACGAGACTGTTGACGCAGCGGGCCATTGTTCCTAAGGTCCGCCACCAGAAGTCGGCCGGTCCGACAGGGAGAAAAATCGCCAAAAGATCAGGGCCCTCCGGGGCCCTTTTCGCTGCGGGCGATCCCCGAGACGCCACGCGGTATCCAGCCCGCGCCGCGCACCCTTTCGGCGCAACGGGAAACCCCACCGCGCAACGCCCGCACGCAGTGCGCACACGCCCCTGTCAACGCAGCGTGTTTTCGGGCACCGTGTTTTGGACTGACAGCATCGGGCCGCCGTGTTACCAGCGGGCATCGGTTTCGTCACACGATCAGGAAGCGTACCATGAAGACCATTCCCACTCTCACCGCCCTGGCACTCGCGCTCGCCGTCGCCGCTCCCGCGCTCGGACAGGAAAGCGGCGCCGCAGACCCCGGGCTGTCGCTCGGAGAGCAGGCGGAACCCGGCGCCGCTCCGAATCAGATGGGCGCCGACGGCGACAGCGGAAGCTATGTCGACGCCACCTTCGTCGACTGGGAGCGCATCTGCATGCGCAACCCCGAGGGCGAGGATCCGTGTCAGATGTATCAGCTGCTCAGCGACCAGACCGACAACTCGGTGGCCGAGATCACCATCTTCCCGCTGCCCGAAGGCCAGGAGGCCGCCGCCGGGGCAACCTTCCTCGCGCCGCTGGAAACCCTGCTGCCGGCGCAGCTCACCATGCGGATCGACGGTGGCGACGCCAAGCGCTACCCGTTCACCTTCTGCAGCGCCATCGGCTGCATCGCGCGCGTGGGCTTCACCGCTGACGAGATCCAGCAGTTCAGGGCCGGCAGCGAAGCCACCTGGACGCTGGTGCCCGCCGCGGCGCCCGATCAGGAGGTCGTGGCGACCATGTCGCTGATGGGCTTCACCGCGGCGTTCGATTCGCTGGCACCCTGAGCGCGGGCACCCGGCGGTCCTCCCGGAAGTCCCGGCGCGCATGACCCCCGCCCGTTTGCACGCCGACGCGGATGCAGGGCTCTGGAGCGACACCGCCCCCGAGCCCCCCGCAACCCCGCCGATCCGCGGGGCGCACGACAGCGATATCGCGGTCATCGGCGCGGGCTACACGGGCCTGAGCGCGGCCCTGCACGCCGCCGCGGCCGGCGCGAACGTCACCGTGCTCGAGGCAGCGGCGCCCGGGCACGGAGGGTCGGGGCGCAATGTCGGGCTGGTCAATGCCGGGCTGTGGCTTATGCCCGATGCGCTGGAAGCGCGGCTCGGGCCTGATCGCGGGGGGCGGCTGCTCGCCGCGCTCGGCGACGGACCGGCGCTGGTCTGGGACATCATCGCCCGCCACCGCATCGATTGCGAGGCCACCGCCAACGGCACGCTGCACTGTGCGCCCGACGCGGCGGGGCTTCGTGCACTGCGCGCGCGCACCGCGCAATGGCACCGCCGCGGCGCGCCTGTGGTGATGCTCGACGCCGGCGAAACCGCTGCGCGCATCGGGGCGACCGCGTTTCGCGGGGCGTTGCTGGACCGCCGCGCCGGCACCGTCCAGCCGCTCGGCTATGCGCGCGGGCTGGCCCGCGCGGCCATTGCAGCGGGCGCGAAGGTGCATGGGCATAGCCCGGTGCTGAGCCTGCGCCGCGACCGCGACCGCTGGGAGCTGGCCACGCCTCAGGGCAGCCTGCGCGCGGCGCGGGTGATCGTGGCCACGAACACCTACTCGGCCGGCCCTTGCGCCGATCTGCGCCGCGCACAAAGCGTGCTGCCCTATTTCAACATCGCCACAAAGCCCCTGCCCGCCCCCCAGCGCGCCACCATCCTGCCGGGGGCCGAGGGATGCTGGGACACGCACAAGGTCCTGACCTCGTTCCGGCTGGACGCGGCGGGGCGGCTGATCCTGGGATCGGTCGGCGCACTGGGGCCGCTGGACCGGGCCGCGCATGAAGCCTGGGCGCGGCGGCGGCTGGCGGGACTGTTCCCGGCGCTCGCCGATCTGGCGTTCGAGCATGCCTGGTATGGCCGCATCGGCACCACCCCCGACGCGCTGCCGCGCTTCAACCGCCACGGGACGGGCATGTGGTCGATTTCGGGCTACAACGGGCGCGGGATCGCGCCCGGAACGGTGTTCGGGCGCATGCTTGCGCAACTGGCGCTGGACCGGATCGCCCCCGACGCGATCCCCCTGCCCCTGATCGACGCCCCACCCCGCCCCGACCCGCTGCGCCACCTGCGCGAGCCGGTGTGGCGCGCGGGGTCCGCGGCGCTGCATCTGGCCGGGGCGCGCCGCGGCTGAGCGGTCGGCGCCGCCCCATGCTTGCGGGCCCGGCCCGCGCGCAGTATCAGCGCGGCCACCCATCCCCCGACCGAAGGACCCGCGCCCATGATCCCCCGCTATTCCCGCCCCGAGATGGTCGCGATCTGGTCGCCCGAGACCAAGTTCCGGATCTGGTTCGACATCGAGGCTCATGCCTGCGACGCGCAGGCCGCCCTGGGCGTGATCCCCGCCGACAGCGCCGCTGCCGTCTGGAAGGCGCAGGACGTCGAATTCGACATCGCCCGCATCGACGAGATCGAGGCCGTGACGCGCCACGACGTCATCGCCTTCCTGACCCATCTGGCCGAGATCATCGGCCATGACGAGGCGCGCTTCGTCCACCAGGGCATGACCAGCTCGGACGTGCTGGACACCACCTTCAACATTCAACTGGTGCGCGCCGCCGACCTGCTGCTGGCCGACCTCGACGCGCTGCTTGCTGCGCTGAAGCGCCGCGCGATGGAGCACAAGCACACCATCCGCATCGGGCGCTCGCACGGGATCCACGCCGAGCCCACCACCATGGGCCTGACCTTCGCGCGTTTTTTCGCCGAGATGGCGCGCAACCGCACCCGGCTCGAGGCCGCCCGCGCCGAGGTTGCCACCGGCGCGATCTCGGGCGCGGTGGGCACCTTCGCCAACATCGACCCGGCGGTCGAGGCGCATGTCTGCGCCAGGCTGGGCCTGACCCCGGAGCCCATCAGCACGCAGGTGATCCCGCGCGACCGGCACGCGATGTTCTTCGCCACGCTGGGCGTGATCGCCAGCTCGGTCGAGAACATCGCCACCGAAATCCGCCACATGCAGCGCACCGAGGTGCTCGAGGCCGAGGAGTTCTTTTCCAAGGGGCAGAAGGGCTCGAGCGCGATGCCGCACAAGCGCAACCCGGTGCTGACCGAGAACCTGACCGGGCTGGCGCGGATCGTGCGCGGCATGGTCACCCCGGCGCTGGAGAACGTCACGCTCTGGCACGAGCGCGACATCTCGCACAGCTCGGTCGAGCGCATGATCGGCCCCGACGCCACCGTGACGCTGGATTTCGCGCTGGCGCGGCTGACCGGCGTGATCGACAAGCTGGTGATCTACCCCGACACGATGCTGGCGAACATGAACCGGTTTCGCGGCCTGATCCATTCGCAGCGCGTGCTGCTGGCGCTGACGCAGAAGGGCGTCAGCCGCGAGGACGCCTACACGCTGGTGCAGCGCAACGCCATGAAGGTCTGGGAACAGGGCCGCGACTTCCAGACCGAGCTGCTGGCTGATCCGGACGTCCGCGCCGCGCTCAGCGAGGCCGAGCTTGCCGAAAACTTCGACATCGCGCACCACACGAAGCATGTGGACACAATTTTCGAACGCGTATTCGGCAGCGCGGCGTAATTTTCTTCTGGAAACCGGCGATCCCGTGCTATTTCCCTGCGGGGAGCTAACGGAGGACTGACCATGAAGATCAAGGCAACGCTCGCCGCAGTGGCTCTGGCCATGACCCCGTCGCTGGCACTGGCATGGGGCGGATGCGGCACCATGAAGCCCGAGCAGACCGCTGCAAGCTGCACCGACGGCCAGGTGTGGGACGATGCATCGGGCAACTGCGTGACGCCGGCAACCAGCTGAGCGCACAAGACCGCGAACACTCCAGTCGCCGCGCCTTCGGGCGCGGTTTTTTTGTGCGCGGGGGCGGACTCATCCCGGCGTCAAGCCCGCGTTAACCTGTGCCTGCGACACTGCGACTCGGGCGCGGACAGGAGCAGGTGACGAACAGCATGGCACAGGACATGAGCCCGATGCGCGGCTCGGCGGGCGGGGCATCGGGGTTGGCCGATGGGCATACCCTCAGCGGGGCGCAGAAGGCCGCGGTGATCGTGCGGCTGCTGCTGGCGGAGGGTGAGAAACTGCCACTGGCGCAGCTCCCTGATGAATTGCAGACCGAACTGACCACCCAGATCGCCGAGATGCGCCTGATCGATCGCAGCACGCTCAACGCGGTCGCGGCCGAATTCATCGAGACGCTCGATCAGGTCGGCCTGACCATGAATGACGGTCTGCGCGGGGCGCTCGCGCTGATGGGCGAACAGCTCGGCGACAAGGCGGCAAGCCAGTTGCGCAGCCTTGTCGCAGCAACCGACAGTGCGACCCCGTGGCCCAGGGTGCAGGCCGCCGATGATGACCAGTTGCTGGCTCTGCTGCGGGCAGAACGCCCGCAGATCGGCGCGGTGATGCTGTCGAAGCTGCCCACCGCCCGCGCGGCGTCCCTGCTGGCAGAGCTTCCCGGCGAGCAGGCGCGCGAACTGGCGCTGGCCGTGGCGCACACCGACGGGATCGCCCCCGAAACCGTGCACCGCATCGGCTGCGCGCTCGCCCGGCAGGTCGAGGCGCGCCCGCCGCGCGCGTTCCCGCTCACCCCGCCGCGCCGGGTGGGGCAGATCCTCGATGCCACCCCAGCGCACACCCGCAACGCGGTGCTTGAGGGGATCGAGGCCGAAGACGAGTCCTTCGCCCGCGCGGTGCGGCGCGAGCTGTTCACCTGGGCGGATATCCCGCGGCGCATCGACCCGCTCGACGTGCCCCGCGTCATCCGCATGGCCGACCAGGACCGGCTGGCGACGGTGTTGTCAGCCACCCTCGCCACCCCCGACACCGAGGAGGGCGCAGCCTCGGCGTTCCTGCTCGAGAACGCGCCGCAACGCCTCGCCGATACGCTGCGCGACGAGGCCGGCACCCGCCGCCCGCCCGACGAGACCGCGCTCGAAGCCGCGATGAGCGCGGTCATCGCCAGCATCCGCACGATGGCCGAGGCTGGGGAGATCACGCTTCTGACCCCACCCTGAGGCGTAGGCGCAGGCGCAGGCGCAGGCGCAGGCGTAGGCGTAGGCGTAGGCGTAGGCGTAGGCGTAGGCGTAGGCGTAGGCGTAGGCGGCCACACGCACCGGCGCTCGTCAACAGCTGTCGCGCCAGACCGGGCGCCGCTGCGCGCTGCGGGGCGCGCGCGCGGCGAACCGACGCCCCTCCCCCCCCCACCCCCCGCGCTCCATCCGCGACGGGCGGGTCGCGCGCGGGCAGCGCTCTCCATCCTCTCACGGTCGCGGGGCACGCCGCGCGGGACCGGGGCTCACGCCCGAGCGGCCGCCATGTGGCAGCCCGCGCTGGCTCGAGGTCACGCGTTCCGGTGCCCGCGTGGCGATCGCGGACCGACAGGCGCCCCCCCCACCGGAGCAGGGCGCCACGCCCCGTGCCGCGCGGGACACGCCGGCCCAACCGGAGCGGTCGCGCGCGCCATCGGGGTTGCATCCCCCGCGCGGCCTCGCGCAGAGTGCGCGCGACGCAGCCCGAGCGCAGGATTTCCATGCCCGCCACCGACCCCGTGCCCCCGCTGGACATCGACCATGTCCGCGCGCAGTTCCCGGCCTTCGCCGAGCCGGCGCTTGGCGGTCAGGCGTTTTTCGAAAACGCCGGGGGCTCGTATGCCTGCGCGCCGGTGATCGCGCGGCTGACGCGCTTCTATCACGCGCGCAAGGTCCAGCCCTACGGCGCCTACCCCGCCAGCATCGCCGCGGGCGACGAGATGGACGAGGCGCGCAGCCGCCTCGCCGCGCTGATGGGGGTGGCGCCCGAGACGCTCAGCTTCGGGCCGTCGACCACCGCCAACACCTATGTCCTGGCGCAAGCCTTCGCCGAAATGCTGTCGCCCGGTGACGCGGTCATCGTCACCGATCAGGACCATGAGGCGAATTCCGGCCCCTGGCGGCGGCTGGCCGCGCGCGGAATCGAGATCCGCGAGTGGCGCATGGACCCCGTCACCGGCCATCTGGACCGCACCGGGCTGGAGCGGCTGCTCGACAATCGCGTGCGGCTGGTGGCGTTCCCGCACTGCTCGAACGTGGTGGGCGAGATCAACCCGGTGGCCGACCTCTGCGCGCAGATCCGCGATGCGGGCGCTCGGTCCTGCGTCGACGGGGTGTCCTACGCCCCGCACGGGCTGCCCGATCTGGGCGCGCTGGGGGTCGATATCTACCTGTTCTCGACATACAAGACCTATGGCCCGCATCAGGGCATCATGGTGATGGCTCCCGATCTGGCCGAAGACCTGCCCAACCAGGCGCATTACTTCAACGCAGCTGCCCCGTGGAAGCGCTTTACCCCCGCCGGACCCGACCACGCGCAGGTCGCCGCCTGCGCGGGCATCGCCGACTATATCGACGCGCTGTATGCCGCGCACATGCCGAGCGACGCGCCGCCCGCCGCCCGCGCCCGCGCGGTGCATGACATGATGCGCGCGCATGAAACCGCGCTCTTGGAGCCGCTGCTGGACCATCTGGCCGGGCGCAACGACCTGCGGCTGCTGGGCCCGCGCGATGCCGACCGCCGCGCGCCCACCGTGGCGCTGGTGCACAGGTCGCGCACGGGTGGCGATCTGGCGCGCGCGCTGGCGGCGCACGGCATCATGGCGGGGGGCGGCAGCTTCTACGCCGACCGCGCGCTCCGCGCGCTGGGGGTGGACCCGAGCCACGGCGTGCTGCGGCTGTCCTTCGTCCACTACACCACACCGGCGGAGCTTGACCGCCTGCGCGGGGCGCTAGATCAGGTGCTGGAAAGCTGACACCCTCGGGACTCATGTCTGACACTGCGCCGATCATCCTGTGGTTCCGCCGCGACCTGCGGCTGTCCGACAACCCGATGCTGGCGGCCGCCGCAGCCACGGGGCGGCCGCTGGTTCCGGCGGTCATCCTCGACGACCAGGCCGAAGCCATGGGGGCGGCACCCCGGTTCCGCCTCGGGCTGGGGCTGGAAGCGTTCGGTCAGGCGCTGGCCGAGGCCGGATCGCGGCTGATCCTGCGGCGTGGGGACGCGAAGGCGACCCTGCAGCGGCTGATCGAGGACACCGGCGCCACCGCCGTCTGGTGGGGCCGCCAATACACCGGCCCCGCGCGCGCACGCGACACCGCGGTGAAGTCCGCCTTGCGTGACAGGGGCATCGAGGCGCGCAGCTTCCCCGGCCACCTGCTGTTCGAGCCCTGGACGGTCGAAAAGAACGACGGCGGCGTCTACAAGGTCTACACCCCCTACTGGCGCGCGGTGCGCGGCCGCGACCCCGGCGCGCCCTGCCGCGCCCCGTCGAAGCTGCACGCCCCCGACAACTGGCCCGAAAGCGACCGGTTGCAGGACTGGCGGCTGGACGCGGGGCTAGACCGCGGCGCGGCGGTGGTGCAGCTGCACACCTGCGTCGGCGAACACGAGGCCGCGCTGCGCCTGCGCCGCTTCATCGACAGCCGCGTGGCAGCCTACAAGGACCGCCGCGACATCCCGGCGGCAGACGCGACCTCGCGGCTGTCCGAGAACCTGACCTGGGGCGAGATCGGCCCGCGCACGGTCTGGGCGGCAGGGCAGCGCGCGCTGGAAGAGGGCGCGCCGGGGGCCGAGACCTTCCTGCAGGAACTGGTGTGGCGCGAATTCGCCTGGCACCTGTTCTACCACCACCCCGACATGGAGCGCGCGAACTGGCGCTCGGACTGGGACGGCTTCGGCTGGGACGACGACGCCGACAGCGACGCGGTGCTGCGCTGGAAACAGGGCCGCACCGGGGTCGAGCTGGTCGACGCCGCGATGCGCGAGCTTTACGTCACCGGCACCATGCACAACCGCGCGCGGATGATCACCGCGTCGTATCTGACCAAGCACCTGCTGGTGCATTGGCGCGTGGGGCTGGAATGGTTCGCCGAGTGCCTGATCGACTGGGACCCGGCCTCGAATGCGATGGGCTGGCAGTGGGTCGCGGGCTCGGGCCCCGATGCCGCGCCCTATTTCCGGGTGTTCAACCCCGATCTGCAGGCCAAGCGCTTCGACCCCGACCGCGCATATCGCGACCGCTTCCTCGCCGAGGGACGCAAACGCCCCGCCGCGGAAGCGCTGGCCTTCTTCGACGCGATCCCGCGCAGCTGGGGCCTGCGCCCCGACGCGCGCCCGCCCGCCCCGCTCATCGATCTGGCCCGCGGGCGCAAGCGCGCGCTGGCCGCCTATGACGCGCACAAGGCTTCGGCATGACGTGGCGGCAGGGCCTTCACCTCGGCGCAAGGCTGCGCCAGACTGCACCGCGCGCACGTGCCTCTCAGCAGGATATGACATGACGATCTTCACCAGCACCGACGGGCAGGCCGGACTGCCGCGCTACTTCGCCAACGCGTTCCGCATGGCCCAGGCGCTCAACCGCGGGCGGCTGGATGTGACGCTGCCGGACGGGCGGCGGTTCCGCGCCGAAGGGGCCGCACCCGGCCATGTCGCCGAGGTCAGCGTCCACAACCCCGACCTGTTCGCGCGGCTGGTGCGCGACGGCGATGTCGGCTTTTCCGAAGCCTATATGGAAGGCTGGTGGAGCACCCCCGACCTGCAGGCCTTCATGGACCTGATCAACGACGACAACCCCTCGGTCTATGACGAGGTGCTGCCGATGCGGCTGGTGCGCGCCTTCGAGCGGCTGCGCCACTGGCTGCGATCGAACTCGAAACGCCAGGCGCGGCGCAACATCGCGCATCACTACGATCTGGGCAATGACTTCTACCGGCTGTGGCTCGATGACACGATGACCTACTCCTCGGGGCTGTTCGTGTCGGGGCAGGAATCGCTCGAACGCGCGCAGGAGCAGAAATACGCCGCACTGATCGACCGGATGCAGGTGGCGCCGGGCGATCATGTGCTGGAAATCGGCTGCGGCTGGGGCGGCTTTGCCGAATACGCCGCGCGTGAACGCGGGCTGCGCGTGACGGGTCTGACCATCAGCCAGGCGCAGCACGACTACGCGAACGCGCGGATGCGCGCCGCGGGGCTGCAGGACCGGGTCGAGATCGTCATGCGCGACTACCGCGACGAACGCGGCCAGTATGACGCCATCGCCTCGATCGAGATGTTCGAGGCGGTGGGCGAACGCTACTGGCCGGTCTATTTCCGCACGCTGCACGACCGGCTGAAACCCGGCGCGCGGGCCGCGCTGCAGGTCATCACCGTCCCCGATGACCGCTTCGACGCCTACCGCCGGCACGTCGATTTCATCCAGAAATACATCTTTCCGGGCGGCATGCTGGGTGCGGTCGGCCCGTTGCGCGCGCAGGCCGCGCAGGTGGGGCTGGGGCTGATCGACACGATGGGCTTTGCCGACAGCTACAGCCAGACGCTGCGACGCTGGAACGAACGCTTCAACGAGCGCTGGTCCGAAATCGCCGCACTGGGCTATGATGACCGCTTCCGGCGGATGTGGGAATACTATCTGACATCCTGCGCCGGCGCCTTCCGCGCGGGCAGCTGCGACGTGGTGCACATGACCTTCGCCCGCCCCGCGGCCTGAAGGGCGCGCTCAGCCCGAGCCCAGGATCACCCGCACATAGTGGCGCGTCTCCTGAAATGGCGGAATGCCGCCATGCGCGTCCACCGCCCCCGGTCCGGCATTGTAGGCGGCCAGCGCCAGTTCCCAGTCGCCGAAGCGGTCATACATCATGCGCAGATAGCGCGCGCCGCCCTCGAGGTTCTGCGCCGGGTCCATCGGATCGACGCCCAGCAGCTGCGCCGTCCCCGGCATCAGCTGCGCCAGCCCCAGCGCGCCCTTGGACGACACCGCCGCGGAATTCCAGCGGCTTTCCTGCGCCACCAGCCGAAGGAACAGATCCTCGGGGAGCGCATGGCGCCGCGCGGCCTGGCGGGCAAGCTCGAGATAGGGTCCGTTGTAGCCGCCGGTGTATGCGGGCAGCGCAGGCTCCCGGCGGCGTTCCGACGGCGGCAGCAGCCGGTCCGAGCGCGAATACTGTTCCGACAGCCGCCCGTCCAGCAGCCGCGTGCGGTCGGCCATCATGTCCCGTGACGACGACGCCCCCGTCAGCGAAAGACCCTGCCCCGCCGCGGGGGGCGCGCCCAGCATCAACAGCACCGCCACCCACGCCGCGCCCTTGCCGCATGTCACTGTCCCAACCTCCATCTTGCCGAGGATTGCCGAGCACAATAGCAAATCGCGCGACGATTCCCAGCATTTCCACCGGTTGCGGGCGGCAAACCCCCGCGCGGCGGTTGGCGGGGGGCACGCGCTGGTGTATCCCGGCGGCTGGGCATCAGAGTCGCGAAAGGGAGACGCGCAATGGCAGGTTCGGTCAACAAGGTGATCCTGGTGGGCAATCTGGGCCGCGACCCCGAGGTGCGCACCTTCCAGAACGGCGGCAAGGTGTGCAACCTGCGCATCGCGACCTCGGAGCGCTGGCGCGACAAGAACACCGGCGAGAACCGCGAGCGCACCGAATGGCACTCGGTCGCGATCTTTTCGGAGCCGCTGGTGCGCATCGCCGAGCAGTATCTGCGCAAGGGCTCGAGCGTGTATCTCGAAGGGCAGCTGGAAACCCGCAAATGGCAGGACCAGTCCGGGCAGGACCGCTACAGCACCGAGGTCGTGCTGCGCCCCTACAAGGGCGAGCTGACCCTGCTCGGCGGGCGCGGCGAAGGCGGTGGTGGCGGTGGTGGCGGCTATGGCGGCGGCGGGCGGATGGACGACCGCGGCGGCCCCTCGGGCGGGCAGGACCGCGGCTATGGCGGCCCGGCGCCGTCGGACATGGATGACGAGATCCCGTTCTGAGCGGCGTTCTGTCGCCGCGCGCGGGTGAGCCCATGCGACTGCTCTATCTGGGCGATGTGATGGGCCGGGCCGGGCGCGCGGCGGTGGCGGCCACCCTGCCCCGGCTGCGCGCGGCCTGGGCGCTCGATTTCGTCGTGGTCAATGGCGAGAACGCGACCGGCGGCATGGGCCTCTCGCCCGATCACGCGAAGCTCTTGCTCGATGCCGGGGCGGATTGCCTGACGCTGGGCGATCACGCCTTCGACCAGCGCCCGATGGCTGAATTCATCGAACGCGAGCCGCGCATCCTGCGCCCGATCAACTTTGCCAAGACCGCCGCGCCCGGGCGCGGGCACGCGGTGTTCGACGCGCCCGGTGGCCGGCGGGTGCTGGTGGCGCAGGTGCTGGGGCAGGTGTTCATGAAGCGCCCCTTCGACGACCCGTTCTCGGCGCTGGAACCGGTGCTGCGCGCGCATCCGCCCGGCGGCATGGTGCAGGCCGCGATCATCGACCTGCACGCCGAGGCCACGTCCGAGAAGATGGCGCTGGGCCACTGGTGCGACGGCCGCGCGAGCCTTGCGGTGGGCACGCACACCCACATCCCCACGGGCGACGCGCAGATCCTGCCGGGCGGCACCGCATATCTGACCGACGCGGGCATGTGCGGCGATTATGACAGCGTGATCGGCATGGCCAAGGCCGAGCCGATGCGTCGCTTCGTCACCGGCATCGGCAAGGCGCGGTTCGAGCCGGCGTCCGGCGCGGCGACGCTGTGCGGCGTCTATGTCGAAACCGACCCTGCCACCGGGCGCGCCGCGCGCGTGGTGCCGGTGCGCATCGGCGGGCGGCTGGCGCAGTCCGGCCCGGCGCCGTTCGATCCACCAGAGGCTGCACCATGAGCACCCCGGCCACCCTGCCCGAGGCCCCGCCCGCCGCGCCGCGCCCGATGGCGCTGGCGGGGTTGCTGGCGGTGGGCGCGGCCTGGGGTGTCGGCGCGCCGCTGGTGCGGCTGGCGCGGCTCGAAGGCTACGCGGCGCTGCAGATCATCGCGTGGCACACGGTGCTGGGCGCGCTGGTGCTGGCGGCGGTGCTGGGGTTTCGCGGGCGGTGGCGGCTGCCGCTGGATCGCGCCTCGCTGCGGCTCTATGCGGTGGTGGCGGCGCTCGGGATCGTGCTGCCGCATTTCGCCGCCTTCTGGGCGCTGGCGCATGTGCCCGCGGCGGTGCATTCGGTGATCGTGTCGCTGGTGCCGATCTTCGCGCTGGGCATCGCGCTGGCGCTGCGGATCGAGACCTTCCACCCCGCCCGCGCGCTGGGCCTCGCGCTGGGCGCGGCGGCGGTGGCGGTGCTGGTGGTGCCGCAGATGGGCCTGCCTGGCAGCACCGGCGGCGCCTTCGTGCTGGTCAGCCTGATCGCGCCCGTGTGCTACGCGCTCGAGGGGATCTTCGTGGCGAACCTCTCGCGCTCGCAGGCCGGGCCGATGCAGGCGCTGCTGGGCGGCACGCTGATCGCCGCGGTGGTGGTGGTCCCGGCCGCGGCGATCAGCGGGCCGCTGGCGCTGCCGCCCGTGGCGGGTTGGGGCGGCGCGGAATGGGGGATCGTGATCGCGGGCGCGGGCGGGGCGCTGGCCTATGCGGGCTATGTGGCGCTGCTGCGCGCGGGCGGCGCGGTGTTCGCCGCGCAGGTGGGCTATGTGGTCACCGCCGCGGGTGTGATCTGGGCGATGGTGCTGCTGGGCGAACGCCCCTCGCGCTGGCTGTGGCTGGCGATGGCGCTGCTGTTCGCGGGGCTGATGCTGGTGCGCCCGCGCCGCGCGGCGGCGCCGACATGATCGGGCTCGACCTGCCCCAGGGAGCCGAGGCCGCGCTTGCCATCGCCATCGTGCTGGGCATGTTCGTGGCTTTCGTGCGCGAGAGCTTCCCGGTCGAGGTCGTGGCCATCGGCGGCGCGGCGCTGATGCTGGTGCTGGGCATCGTGCCGGTGGATGCCGCGCTGGCGGTGTTGTCGAACCCCGCGCCCTGGACCATCGCGGCGCTGTTCATCATCGTGGGTGCGCTGGTGCGCACCGGCACGCTGGACTGGATCACCCAGATCGCCGCGCGCCATGTCGAGCGCCGCCCCGTCGCCACGCTGGGGCTGCTGACGCTGACGGTGCTCGGCCTGTCGGCCTTCGTCAACAACACGCCCATCGTGGTGGTGATGATCCCGATCTTCATCCAGCTGGCGCGCCAGCTTGGCACCGCGCCGTCCAAGCTGCTGATCCCGCTGAGCTATCTGTCGATCGTGGGCGGCACGATCACGCTTCTGGGCACCTCGACCAACCTGCTTGTGGACGGGGTGGCGCAGACCGCGGGGCTTGCGCCGTTCACGGTGTTCGAGATCACCAAGGTCGGGCTGGTGGTGGCGGCCGTGGGGGTGGCCTATCTGGCGCTGATCGGCCGGCACCTTCTGCCCGAGCGCGCCTCGCTCAGCACGCTGGTGTCGGACCGCACCCGGATGAAGTTCTTCACCGAGGTCGCGATCCCCGAGGGCTCGTCGCTGATCGGCAAGGCGCTGGACGAGGTGCGCCTGTTCAAGCGCGAGGGCGCGCGGGTGATCGACGTGCTGCGCGGCGATGCCTCGCTCCGCCGCGACCTGGGCGCGGTGGTCCTGGAAGCCGGCGACCGCGTGGTGCTGCGCACCGCCATGTCCGAGGTGCTGGGCCTGAAGGCCAACAAGGATGTCGCCACCCCCGCCGAGGCCGAGGCCGAGGCCGAGGACGATGCGCCCCCTCCGACCACGGCGCGCCCGGTGGAAAAGCTGTCCTCGGTGCGCACCAGCACGGTCGAGGTGCTGATCACGCCGGGCTGCCGCATGGTCGGGCGCACGCTCGGCGCGCTGCGGTTGCGCCGGCGCTACGGGGTCTATCCGCTGGCCGTGCACCGGCGCGACCGCAACATCGGGCGCAACTTCGACACGCTGGTGGTGCAGGTCGGCGACACCCTGCTGCTGGAGGGCGCGCCCGAGGACATCCAGCGCCTGGCGCGCGACATGGAGATGATCGACATCGCCCAGCCCTCGGACCGGGCGTATCGGCGCGGGCATGCGCCCATCGTGATCGCGACGCTGGCGGGGATCGTGGCGATCTCGGGGCTGGGACTGGCGCCGATCCTGCCGCTGGCGGTGATCGGCGTCGCGGTGGTGCTGCTGACGCGCTGCATCGACGCCGACGAGGCCTTCGGCTTCATCGACGGCCGCCTGCTGGCACTGATCTTCGGGATGCTCGCCGTGGGCGCGGGGCTGCAGGAGGCGGGCGCCGTGGCACTGATCGTCGATGCCGCCGCGCCGTCGATGCAGGGCCTGTCTCCGTTCATGCTCGTGCTGTCGGTCTATCTGCTGACCGTGCTGCTGACCGAACTGGTCACCAACAACGCCGTCGCGGTGCTGGTGACCCCGGTGGTGATCGGGCTTGCCGCGCTGATCGGGGTCGACCCGCGGCCGCTGGTGGTGGCGGTGATGGTCGCGGCCTCGTGCAGCTTCGCCACGCCGATCGGCTATCAGACCAACACGCTGGTCTATGGCCCCGGCGGCTACCGCTTCACCGATTTCCTGAAGGTCGGCATCCCGCTGAACCTGCTGATCGCGCTGACGGTGAGCGCGGTGATTCCGCTGTTCTGGCCGCTCTAGACCCGCGAGCGGGGGCGCGTGGTCTGCGAGGTGGCGCCGCTGTGCCACAGTCGCCGGCAATCACCTGCGCGCGCGGATTTTTCTTTACAGGCGGCGCGGTTTCGGCCCACCATATGTTGTAAGTCCTGTGCAGGACGGCTACAGGCTCTCGCCCGACCCACCGCTGATGGTGGGAGCAGTGCAGGCGGCGACAACAGATGTGAGGCAGAGCGATGGCACTTGCGGACCCGGAGTTGGCGATCAGCGACATCCACCCCATCGACATCGTCGAGACCCTGGCCGAGGCGCATTCCTGGGACTTCGACCGGATGGGCGAGGACCAGATCGCTATGGCCGTGACCGGGCAGTGGCGCAGCTATGCGCTCACGCTTGCCTGGTCCGCGAGCGACGAGACGCTGCGGCTGCTGTGCTCGTTCGAGATGGAACCGCCCGAGCCGCGCCGTGCCGCGCTGCACGACACCATCAACCGCGCCAATGACATGCTGTGGTCAGGGGCGTTCAGCCTTTGGGAGGGTCAGGGCCTGATGGTGTGGCGCTACGGCCTGCTGCTGGCCGGGGGGCAGCCGGCGACGGGACCGCAGGTCGGGCGCATGATCACCAGCGCGGTGCACGCCTGCGAGCGCTTCTACCCCGCCTTCCAGCTGGTGGTCTGGGGCGACCGTCCGCCCGCGCAGGCGCTGGACATGGCGATCGCCGAGGCCTATGGGCGCGCCTGACCGTGCCGGACCGCGCGGGTGGCTGCTGATGGAGGGGGGCGCTCGCGCCCCCCGCTCGGCCCCGCGGGGCCGAGCCCCCCCGAGGATATTTTCGTCAGGATGAAGGGGCAGCGGGGCGATTGACGCCACGGCGCGGCGCGTGCAAGCGTCACGGGGCAGGCGCAGGAGGGATGCATGGACGCGATCAACCGCGAGGGGATGGTGCTGGTGGGCTGCGGGCGCATGGGCTCGGCCATGCTGCAGGGCTGGCTGGAGCGCGGCGTCGCGGCGCGGGCGGTGCATGTGCTGGAGCCGCAGCCATCGGACTGGCTGCAGCGGCGTGGGGTGCATCTGAACGGCGAATTGCCGGATGCGCCGGCGGTGGCGGTGGTGGCGGTGAAGCCGCAGATGATGGGCCAGGCGCTGCCGGTGCTGCAGGCCCTGGGCACCGGGCGCACGCTGTTCGTGTCGGTCGCCGCAGGCACGCCCATCGCCGCGTTCGAGGCCGCGCTTGGCGCGCGCACGCCGGTGGTGCGCGCCATGCCGAACACGCCCGCGGCGATCGGGCGCGGGATCACCGCGCTGGTGGGCAACGCGCAGGCCGGGGACGCGGCGCTCGACATGGCCGAGGCGCTGATGCGATCGGTGGGCGATGTGGTGCGGCTGCGCGACGAGCGGCAGATGGATGCCGTCACGGCGCTGTCGGGGTCGGGTCCGGCCTATGTGTTCCACATGATCGAGGCGTTGGCCGCCGCGGGCGAGGCCGAGGGGCTGGACGCGGCGCTGGCCATGCGGCTGGCGCGCGCGACGGTGACGGGCGCGGGCGCGCTGGCGGATGCTGCCGGCGACAGCGCTGCGCAGCTGCGCGCCAACGTCACCAGCCCGGGCGGGACCACCGCCGCCGGGCTGGATGTGCTGATGGACGCGGAGTCCGGGTTGGGGCCGCTGATGCGACGCACCGTGGCGGCGGCGGCGGCGCGCTCGCGGGAGTTGGGGCAGTGACGATCGCCCATGCCGATTTCGCGGCCGTCGACATCCGCGTCGGGCGCGTCACCCGCGCCGAGCCTTTCCCCGAGGCGCGCAAGCCGGCGCTGAAGCTGTGGATCGATTTCGGCCCCGAGATCGGCGAGCGCAAATCCTCGGCCCAGATCACGGCGCATTACACCCCCGAGGCGCTGATCGGGCGGCAGGTCATGGCGGTGGTGAATTTCGCGCCGCGCCAGATCGGACCCTTCCGCTCCGAGGTGCTGGTGCTGGGGGTCAGCGACGCCGACGGCGCGGTGGTTCTGGTGGCTCCCGACACGGCCGTGTCGCCGGGCGCGCGGCTGCACTGAGGGGGGTGCGCAATGGAGATGTATATCACCCGGCCCCTGCCCCCGCGCGTGACCGAGGCGGCGCGCGCGCGCTTCAACGTGACCGAACGCGCGCAGACCACGGCGCTGAAACCCGGCGAGATGCGCGCCGCGCTGACGCTCTATGACGTGGTGGTTCCGACGCTGGGCGATGTCTTCGATGCCGCCGTCTTCGCCGAGGTGCCGCGCCCGCGCTGCCGTTTGCTGGCCAATTTCGGCGTGGGCTACAATCATATCGACGTGGACGCGGCGCGCGCCGTGGGTGTCGCCGTGACCAACACCCCCGGCGCGGTGACAGACGCCACGGCCGACATCGCGCTGACGCTGATGCTGATGAGCGCGCGCCGCGCGGGCGAGGGCGAGCGGCTGGTGCGCGCCGGCAAGTGGCAGGGCTGGCACCCGACGCAGCTTCTGGGCATGCATCTGGGCGGCAAGGTTCTGGGCATCATCGGCATGGGCCGGATCGGGCAGGCGGTGGCGCGGCGCGCGCATCTGGGGCTGGGGATGGAGGTGGTGTTCCACAACCGCTCGCCCCGCGCTGTGGAGGGCGTGTCCGCGCGGCAGCTGGGCTCGGTCGCCGACGTGATGGCCGCGGCGGACATCGTGGTCATCGCCGTGCCCGGCGGTGCCGGAACCCGGCACCTGATCGATGCGGACGCGCTTGCCGCGATGCGCCCCCACGCGCATCTGATCAACATCGCGCGCGGCGACGTGGTGGACGAAGCGGCGCTGATTGCCGCGCTGCAGGATCGCGCGATCGCGGGCGCGGGGCTCGATGTCTACGAGTTCGAACCCCAGGTGCCCAACGCCCTGCGCGCGATGGAAAACGTGGTGCTGCTGCCGCATCTTGGCACCGCCGCGCTCGATGTGCGCGAAGCGATGGGGATGATGGCACTGGACAATGCCATTGCGCTGGCGGAAGGCCGCGCGCTGCCCAATCCGGTGTGAGCACGGCTCCGGCGATCCGGGGATCGGCCTGGGTTTTGTCGCAATCGGACTATTTCTGTCGCTAACGGTTTAAGTGCGCCCCTTTGGCGTGCTAGCGTCGGGTATCGGCGGATTCCTGCCCATGCGTGGGGCCGCCCCGACACCACAAGCAACAGGAGGGATAACGTGTACCAGAAAATCGCGGTGCCGGTTGATCTGGCCCATGTGGACCGTCTGCCGCGGGCCTTGCAGACCGCGGCGGACCTGTCGCGGCACTACGATGCCCCGGTGACGTTCGTGTCGGTCACGGCCGAGACCCCGACGTCGGTCGCGCACTCGCCCGGCGAATTCGAGGCGAAGCTCGCCGCCTTCGCGCAAGAGCAATCGCAAAAACACGCAATCAGCGCCGATGCGCGGTCCTACACCAGCACCGACCCCGCGATCGACACCGACAGGATCCTGCGCCGCGCCATCGACGAGCTGGGCGCCGATCTGGTGGTGATGGCATCGCACATCCCCGGGGTCGCCGATTACCTCTGGGCCGGGCATGGCGCGACGGTCGCCGCGCACAGCACCGCATCGGTCTTTCTGGTGCGCTGAGCGGCGCGCGGAAAACCTGAACCAAGAAAGGGCAACACATGAGCACGAGCGACGAACCGGAGACCGAGGACCTGCCGGCGCCCGAGGGGGCATCGGACGTCATCGAAACCGATTACGAGATCGGACAGGACAACATCACCCCCAGGATCGGCCCGCTGGGGCTGGACATCCACAACCCGGTCTTTGCGATTTCGGCGGGTGTCGTGATCCTGTTCGTTGCGGTCATCCTGCTGTTTCTGGACAGCGTGGGTGGCGCGTTGGGCGATCTGCGCGTCTTCCTGACCTCGACCTTCGACTGGGTGTTCCTGACCGCGGGCAACATCTTCGTGCTGGTCTGCCTCGGCATCCTGATCTCGCCGCTGGGCAAGGTCCGGATCGGGGGCGCCGAGGCAACGCCGGATTTCAGCTATGCGGGCTGGCTGGCAATGCTGTTCGCCGCCGGGATGGGCATCGGGCTGATGTTCTTCGGCGTGCTGGAGCCGGCCTATTACTTCGCGACACCGTGGGGCGACACGCCGCTGGGCCGCGACATCGGCATCGTCGATGGCGAGTTGATGGACCCCGCCACCGTCGAGGCCGCGCGCCGCACCGCCATGGCCGGCACGATCTATCACTGGGGGCTGCACCCCTGGGCCATCTACGCCATCGTGGCGCTGAGCCTGGCGCTGTTTGCCTACAACAAGGGCCTGCCGCTGACCGTCCGGTCGATGTTCTATCCGATCTTCGGCGAGCGGATCTGGGGCTGGCCCGGGCACGTCATCGACATCCTGGCGGTGTTCGCAACGCTCTTCGGGCTGGCGACCTCGCTGGGCTTCGGGGCGGAACAGGCGGCGGCCGGGATCGCCTTCGTGTTCGAACTTGACGGGATCGAGGACAGCACCAATTTCGCGGTCGTGCTGATCGCGATCATCACCTGCTTTGCGCTGATCTCGGTGCTGCGCGGGCTCGAGGGCGGGGTAAAGCGGCTGTCCGAGCTGAACATGATCCTCGCCGGGCTGCTGCTGGGGTTCGTGCTGCTCGCGGGGCCGACGATCGCGCTGCTGTCGCAGTTCATCGGCAATTTCGGCGCCTATGCCAGCGAGATCCTGGCGCTGTCGAACCCCGTGGGCCGCGAGGATGACGGCTACCGCCAGGGATGGACGGCGTTCTACTGGGCCTGGTGGATCAGCTGGTCGCCCTTCGTGGGCATGTTCATCGCCCGCGTCAGCCGCGGCCGCACGGTGCGCGAGTTCATCACCTGCGTTCTGATCGTGCCGACGCTGGTGTCGGTGCTGTGGATGACCGCCTTCGGCGGCAACGCCATCAACCAGCTGATCGATACCGTGGCCGATGCGCAGGTCTTCGAGTTCGTGATCGCCGATTACGTGCCGGAGCTGTCGCTGTTCGCGATGCTGTCGGAGCTGCCCTTCGCGGCCATCACCTCGGTCGTGGCGATCGTGCTGGTGATCGTGTTCTTCGTCACCTCCTCGGATTCGGGGTCGCTGGTGATCGACACCATCACCGCCGGCGGCAAGATCAACGCTCCGGTCAGCCAGCGCGTGTTCTGGGTGATCTTCGAAGGCGTCGTGGCCGCGGTGCTGCTGATCGGCGGCGGGCTTGCCGCTTTGCAGGCGGCGGCGATCTCGACCGGGTTGCCGTTCGCGATCATCCTGCTGGTGGCGTGCTACGCGCTTATCCGCGGGCTGATGAGCGAACCGCGCTAGACCCGGCGCGCCTGAAAACGGAACGCCCGCGAGCCTCGTGCTCGCGGGCGTTTTTCGTGGCGCTCAGGGCGCGGTGGGCGCGTCCATTCCTGCCGCGCGGGCAGCATCGCGCAACGCCTCGGCCAGCGCCGCGCAGAACCGTCGGCGCGGGCCGGTGGCATCGAACATCAGCCCCAGGGCGCGGGTCGGTGCGCCCGGCCCCATCGGCATCACCCGCAGATCGCCGCGTTGCAGCCGCGGGTATTCGGGCACCACCGAGACCCCGAGCCCCGCCGCGACCAGCGCCATCACCCCGTCCTGGGTGTCGATCTCCATCGCCGGATGCACACGCAGGCGCTGGGCGTCGAGCGCGCGCTCGACCATCTCGCCGACCCGGGCCTGGCGCGAGAAGCGGATATAGGGGTTGCGCTCCAGCACGGACCGCGCGTCCGTGCCCTCGGCCGAGGGATGGGCGACCACCACCAGCCGCTGCATGCAGACCATGTGAAAGGCAAAGCCCGGGGCGGCGGTCTCGGGGCCGGTGATCAGCGCAGCGTCGATCATCCCGGCGCGCAGCGCGGCTTCCAGGTCATGCGCCAGCCCCGTGCTCAGCCGCAGCCCCAGCTTCGGGTGGCTGCCGCGCAGCCGCTGCAGCGCGGGGGGCAGCAGGGTCGAGACCGCGGTGTGCACCGCGCCAAGGCGCAGCCGCCCGGCGTTGCTGTCGCGGCGCAGGCTGTGCGAGAGGTCCTCCCAGGTCGCGATCACCTCGCGCGCGCGCTCGACGAAGGCGCGGCCTTCGGCGGTCAGCACCGGCGGGCGGCGCGAGCGGTCGAAAAGCCGCACGTCGACATCGGCTTCGAGCGCGCGCATCTGGACGCTGATCGCCGAGGCCGACAGGTTCAGCGCCGCCGCCGCCTGCGCGAAGCTGCCGTGGTCGGCCACCGCGACAAAGGTATAGAGCGACTTGACGTCCATCGCCTCAGCCCAGCACCGCACGCCACAGCAGATTCGCGCCCAGCACCGCCAGCACCAGCAGCACCAGCGACCGGAAGCGCGCGACCGACATGCGCGCGGTCAGCGCCGTGCCCAGCCACATTCCCAGCAGCGCCGCCGGAAACGCGACCGCCGCCAGCACCAGCCGCTCCGGCGTGAAGAAGCCCAGCGCCAGATAGGTCCCCGCAGTCAACAGCGCCGTGACGATGAAGAACAGGCTCAGCGCCGACAGGAAGCTGCGCCGGTCAACCCCCAGCCCCAGCAGATACATCACGTAGATCGGCCCCGGCACCGTGGTCAGCACCGCCACCGCGCCGCCCAGGATGCCCGCCCCCCAGCCGATGGGGGTCGCACGCGCGGGCGGCACCGTCGGTGCCACATTGCCCATCGACAGCGCCGAGAACACCAGCACCGCCGCACCCAGCGTGCCCAGCAACACCGCGTCCGAGATCTGCGCCGCCAGGGCCGCGCCCAACGGGATGCCCGCAACCGACCCCCACAGCACCGGCGAGAACCGCGCGGCGGTGGCGCGCATCTCGCCCATCTGGACGAATTGCGCCACGTTGGTCAGCAGCAGCACCAGGATGTTGACCGCCAGTGCGGTTTCCACCGCGACGAAGATCGGCAGCATCGCCATGGTCGCCAGCGGCAGCCCGAAGCCCATGGCGCCCTTGACCAGCCCGCCCAGCACGAAGATGCCCGCCACCAGCACCAGCTCGGCGGGGCTGAGCGCCCCCAGTGCGGCCATCATGACGCACCGACCCTGGGTGCGGGCGCAGGGCAGATCGCCAGATCGATGCAGGTCGGCCCGTCGGCGCGCAGTGCCGCATCAAGCGCAGCGGCCAGATCGGCGGGGTCGTCCGAGGCCACGCGCACCCCCTGCCCTCCCAGCGCCACGGCGGCGCGGTCGTAGCGGGCGGCCTGCGACAGGGCGCAGCCATGCGCGCGGTCCGCGCCGTAGTCGCGCAGCTGGATCTGGTGCTCGGCGTTCCACAGCGCGTCATTGCCGACAAGCGCGGTGAAGCGCAGCCCCTCGCGCGCGGCGGTCTCGTATTCGGCCAGCAGGAAGCCCGCGGTGCCGTCGCCCATCACCGCCAGCACCGGCGCGCCCGGCCGCGCGAGGGCCGCCGCCATGGCATAGGCCGGCGCCGCGCCGATGGCGCCCGAAGGCCCGTTGACCACCCGCGCGCAAGAATGCGGGACCGCCTGCATCCACTGCCCGAATTCGCCCCCGTCGCAGACCAGCACCGTGTCGGGGTGCGCGGCCAGCAGGCGTTCGACCACGGCGCCGGCCTCGGCCGGGTGCAACCGGCCCGGCCCGGCCGCGCCCGGTTCGGGCGGCGCGGCGCGGCGCTCGAGCAGCGCTTTCGCCGTCGCGCGCCAGTCGGGACGCGCGGGCGCGCCGCCTTCGGCCATCAGCGCGCGCAGGGCGGGCAGCGCGTCGGCCTGCAACGCAAGGTCCAGCCGGTCGCCGATGCGTGCACGAACACGGTCGAGCTCGGCGCGCTCGGGATCGATGGCGGCGAAGCGCGTGGTCGCGGCGCAGATCTTCGCGCCCAGAAACCCCACGGTGAAATCGGCGCGCTTGCCCAGCAGCAGGACGCGGTCGGCCGCGCACATCAGCTCGACCAGCGCACCCGCCGCCGGATCGGCCAGCCCGCGCGCGCTTTCCAGACACACCACCGGTGCGCCCAGCGCGGCCTCGACATCGCGGATCGGCAACCCGGTGCGCGTGGGCGACAGCGCCGGGCCCAGCAGCACCAGCGGGCGCGCGGCCTCGGCCAGCCAGCGTGCGGCGCGGGCGGCGTCGTCGCGCGCAAGCGCCTGCACCGGCGGGTCGGCGGACGGGGTCTCGGCGGCGGCGGCGGCGGTCAGCACATCCACCGGAAGGGCCAGATGCACCGGCCCGGGCCGCCCCGCGCGCGCGGTGCGCAGGGCACGCGCGAGTTCCGCCGGCAGCGCCCCCGCCCCCTCGCTGCGCGCGGCAAGCTTGGTCACCGGGCGCGCCATCGCGGCCTGATCAAGCTCCTGAAACGCGCCCATCCCGTCCTGCGCGCGCGGCGAATCGCCGCTCAGCAGCAGCACCGGCGTTTCCGACGCCTGCGCGGACACCAGCGCCCCGAGCGCGTTGCCAAGCCCCGCTCCGGCGGTGACCAGCGCCACGCCGACCTGCCCGGTCAGCTGCGCCCAGGCTTCGGCCATGTAGACGGCTGCGGTTTCGTGGCGGACATGGATCAACCGGATGCCGCTGCCCAGAAGCGCATCATAGACCGGCATGATCTGGTTGCCCGAGAGCGAGAAAACCGCGCTCACGCCCGCCTGTTGCAGCCCCTGCACCAGCAGGTCGGCCCCGCGGCGCGTCTTTCGATCCGTCATCTGCATCCCTTTCGTGGTTCACGCACCGTCTTAGCATGAAATTTTCGCAAGTAAATTTTCTGGAGTTTACGAAAGCTGCTTTATTGAGTATCCACGGCGCACAGGCCACGCAAGGACAGACTGTGACCGAAGAGACCACCATCAAGGTCCGGGTGCAACGCGGCACCGCCGATGACACTCCCCGCTTCGACCGGTTCGAGGTTCCCGCCCATGACAGCCAGACCGTGCTGGACGTGGTGTCGTGGATCCAGCAGCACGCCGATCCCGGCCTGACCTACCGCTTCGCGTGCCGGGTGGGGATGTGCGGGTCCTGCGCGATGATGGTCAACGGCGTGCCGCGCTGGACCTGCCGGACGCATGTGCGCAAGGTGCTGGGCGATGCGGCAGAGATCGAGATCCGCCCCCTGCGCAACCTGCCGGTGATCAAGGATCTGGCCGCCGATCTGGACCCGTTCTTCGACAAATGGGTCGCCGCCGAAGGCCGCCACCACCCCACGCGCACGCGCCACGACCCCATCGCCCCGGTGGACCCGGGCAGCGCCGAGCGCGCGCAGGCCAGCGCCGGGATCGAATGCATCAACTGCGCGGTCTGTTATGCCGCCTGCGACACGGTCACCGGCAACCCCGACTATCTGGGCCCCGCCGCGCTGCAACGCGCCTGGACGCTGTTCAACGACGCCAAGGAGGCCGACCGCGACGCGATCCTCGACGCGGTGACCGGGCCGGGCGGGTGCACGTCGTGCCATTCGATGGGCTCGTGCACCGCCTATTGCCCCAACGATCTGGACCCGATGTCGGCCATCGCCGGGCTGAAGCGCGCCGCCGCGCGGCGCTATTTCCGAAAGGCAGGGTGATGCGGGAGTTTCATCTGTACATGGCGCAGCGGCTCAGTGCGCTGGTGATGGCGCCCTTCGTGCTGGTGCATCTGGGGCTGATCATCTACGCGATCCAGGGCGGGCTGAGCGCGGCCGAGATCCTGGGCCGCACGCAGGGCTCGGTGTTCTGGTTCCTGTTCTACGGCATGTTCGTGGTCGCGGTGTCGATCCACGCGGCGGCGGGGCTGCGCACGATCCTGGGCGAATGGGCGGGGCTGCGCGGGCGCGCGCTGGACGCCACCGCCGCCGTGATCGGGCTGGGGCTGTTCGCGATGGGCGCGCACGCGGTCTACGCCGTCACCGCAGGGGGGCCGGCATGAGGGCGGTTCCGCGCGCGCACCCGCTGTGGCTGGCCTATATCCTGCACCGGCTGTCGGGGCTGGGGCTGGCGCTGTTCCTGCCGGCGCATTTCTGGGTGCTGTCGCAGGCCATGACCAACCCGGCGCGGCTGGACGCGTTTCTCGAGCTGACGGGAATGCCCCTGGTGAAGCTGGCCGAAACCGGGCTGGTGTTCCTGCTGGCGGTGCATTTCTTCGGCGGGCTGCGGCTGATGGCGCTGGAATGGCTGCCCTGGTCGGCCCCGCAGAAAAGCCTCGCCGCCGCCGCCACGGCCGGGGCGTTCCTGGTCTCGACCCTGTTCCTGATGCGAGCGATCTGACATGCCAACCCCCCGCGACATCGACCGGCACGACACCGACATCCTGATCCTGGGCACCGGCGGCGCGGGGCTCTTCGGGGCGCTGCACGCGCTGCAATCGGCGCCCGAGGGCACGCGCGTCACCATCGCCGTGAAGGGGCTGATCGGCAAATGCGGCTGCACGCGCATGGTGCAGGGCGGCTACAACGTCGCGCTCGGCGGCGGCGACACGGTCGAGCGGCATTTCATGGACACCATCCAGGGCGGCAAGTGGCTGCCCGATCAGGACATGGCCTGGCGGCTGTGCGAAAAGGCGGTCGAGCGCATCCACGAGCTGGAAAACGAGCTTGGCTGCTTCTTCGACCGCAACCCCGACGGCACGCTGCACCAGAAGGCGTTCGCCGGGCAGACCGCCGACCGCACCGTGCACAAGGCCGATCTGACGGGGATCGAGATCATCAACCGGCTGATGGAGCAGGTTCTCGCCCGCCCTGTGGAAAAGCTGCAGGACCACCGCGCCGTGGGGCTGATCCCCACGCGCGACGGCGCGGCGCTCGCGGGCGTGCTGATGATCGACATGCGCACCGGGCGCTTCCGGCTGGTGCGCGCGAAGACGGTGCTGATGGCCACCGGCGGCGGGCCGACCATGTACAAGTATCACACCCCCAGCGGCGACAAGACGATGGACGGGCTCGCCATGGCGCTGCGCGCGGGGCTGCCCCTGCGCGACATGGAGATGGTGCAGTTCCACCCCACCGGGCTGCTGGCGGGCGATCACACCCGCATGACCGGCACGGTGCTCGAGGAAGGGCTGCGCGGCGCGGGCGGGCAGCTGATCAACCACGCCGGGCAGCGCTTCATGTTCGACTATGACGGCAAGGGCGAACGCGCCACGCGCGACGTGGTCAGCCGCGGGATCTATGCCGAGATGCGCAAGAACAACAACCCGCAGCAGGAGGGGGTGTTCATCTCGATGGCGCATCTGGGCCCCGACTGGGTGGCGCAGAAATTCGCGGGCATGGTCAAGCGTTGCGCCGATTGCGGCTTCGATCTGGCCGGCGGCAAGGTCGAGGTGGTGCCCACCGCGCATTACTTCATGGGCGGCGTGGTGGTCGATGTGGACACGCGCACCGCGCTGGAAGGCCTCTATGTCGCGGGCGAGGATGCCGGCGGCGCGCATGGCTCCAACCGGCTGGGCGGCAACGGCGTGGCGAATTCCACCGTGTTCGGCGGCATCGCGGGCGATGTGATGGGCGCCGACATCCGCGCAATGGGCGCGCTGCGCGAGCCCGACCCCGACGCGCTGGAGGCCGAGCTTGCCCGCGCCTGCCACCCGCTCACGCGCACGCCGGGGCTGGTGCAGCCGCTGCGCAAGCAGTTGCAGGAGGTCATGTGGGACGAGGTCGGCGTGATGCGCACCGCCGCGGGGCTCAGACGCGGGCTGGCGGGCATCGCCGAGGTGTCCGATGCGCTGATGGAGGTGGGCGTGGCCTCCGAAAGCCTCGCCTTCAACCTGACCTGGCATGACTGGCTCAACCTGCGCTCGCTGTGCGACATCTCCGAGGTGATCGCCCGCGCCGCACTCGCCCGCGACAACTCGCGCGGCGCGCATTACCGCGAGGATTTCCCCGAAACCGGCGCGATGGAGGACAGCTGGTTCACCGTCGCGCGCCAGTCCGGCGGCGCCGTCACGGTCGACCGCGCGCCGGTGCAGTTCACCATCGTCCGCCCGGGCGAGACCATCCTGCCCGAGGACGCGCCCGAAACGCTTGTCGCCGCGCAATGACGCAAAGGGAGGCTCGCATGATCCCGCTCGCCACGCTGCAGCGCACCGCCGAAGAGCTGATGGCCAAGGCCGCCATCGAGATCCCCCAGGATTACCTCGACGGCCTCAAACGCGCCGCCGCCACCGAGGAGGGCGATCTGTCGTCCTTCGTGCTGAAGGCGATGCTCGACAATTACGAGGCCGCGAAGGAGGACCGCAGCGCCATGTGCGGCGACACCGGCGTGCCGCGCTGGTTCGTCAAGCTGGGCAACGAGGCCCGCGTCGAAGGCGGCATGGTGGCG